>Ga0265292_1000967_pt1 | contig 29555 bp, 30 predicted proteins | sample Munlanlewell296A_FD_189080 | JGI IMG/M metagenome (GOLD analysis project Ga0265292, IMG submission 189080) | Leachate microbial communities from a municipal landfill in Southern Ontario, Canada - Leachate well 296A | ecosystem: Engineered > Solid waste > Landfill > Unclassified | place: Canada... | reverse complement strand
ACATCTATGCTGGTTAACGAAATCCGTTCTAAATTTTTAAATTATATGAAAGAGAAAGGGCATGCAGTTGTGCCTTCTGCTTCTCTTGTGCCTGAAAATGACCCTACAACACTTTTCACTGGCTCTGGCATGCAACCGATGCTTCCTTATTTATTAGGTCAACCTCACCCGCTTGGTAAACGTATTGCAGACTCACAGAAGGCTTTTCGTTCTGGAGATATAGAAGAAGTAGGAGATAATCGTCACACGACATTTTTTGAGATGTTGGGAAATTGGTCATTCGGGGATTATTTTAAAGAAGAAGAAATTACTTGGATGTGGAATTTTTTGATTGAAGAATTAAAACTCGACCCAAATAATTTTTATGTAACATGTTTCGCCGGCAATGAAGCACTTGGTGTACCACGTGATACATACTCCGCAGAATTATGGCAAAAACTTTTTGCACAGAAAAATATTACAGCAAAAATATCTGAAAATCCTGAGAATGGAATAAAAGAAGGCGAAAAGATTTTCTATTACAGTGAAAAAAAGAATTGGTGGTCTCGCTCAGGAGTTCCCGCAAATATGCCAGAGGGGGAGCCAGGGGGACCAGACTCTGAAATGTTTTATGATTTTGACCCATTTAAATCAAATGACATACATCGTAAAAGTATTTTTGCCTTTGAACCATGTCATGTGAATTGTGATTGCGGAAGGTTTATGGAGCTTGGTAATAATGTTTTCATGCAATATAAAAAAGTTGCTAATGGATTTGAAGAGCTTCCACAAATGAATGTGGACCATGGTTCAGGTATGGAACGTATTGCAGCGGCGGTTAGTAATGATCCAGATATATTTAATATAGATGTATTTAATATTCCAAAGAAAACAATTGAGAGACTTTCAAATAGGGCATATGGAATAACAGAAAAAGATACCTATGCGTATCGTGTAATTTTAGATCATATAAGAGCTGCAACATTTTTAATTGGAGACGGAGTAATGCCTGGGAATAAAGACCAAATGTATTTTGTTCGTCGTCTTATTCGTCGTGCTGTGCGATTTGCCCGTAATTTAGGAGTGAGTCAAAACTTTACAAAAGAAATTGCTAGCTCTTTTATTTCAGTTTATAAAGATGAATATAAAAATTTAGAAGAGAAGAAAGAAATTATTTTGAGTGAATTAGATAAAGAAGAAAGTAAGTTTAGAAAAACTTTGGAGAATGGTATTAAAGAGTTTGAAAAATTAGCAGGGCATGATATTTCTGGTGTGAATGCTTTTCACTTACTTCAATCATATGGATTTCCAATTGAGCTTACCGAAGAATTAGCAAAAGAAAAAGGAATATCGGTGGATATGGTTTCATTTAATGAAGAAAAAAATAAACATTCAGAAAGTTCTCGTACCGCGTCAGCTGGGAAGTTCAAAGGTGGGCTAGGAGGGGATGGAGAAATGGAAGTGAAGTATCACACAGCGACCCATATGCTTCATCAAGCACTCAGGACTGTGTTAGGGGTCACAGTTGTACAAAAAGGATCGAATATCACACCTGAGAGACTACGTTTCGATTTTGCTTATGCGGAAAAAATGACAGATGAACAAAAGAAAAAAGTTGAGGATTTAATTAATGAAAAAATAAAAGAAAATCTCCCAGTAATTCGTGAAGAAGTTTCAATTGAAGAAGCAAAGGCTCGAGGTGCTATGGGATTATTCACCGATAAATATGGCGAGAAAGTTTCTATTTATAGAATTGGTGAAGGAAAAAACAAAGGCGACAATAATTTATTTTCAATTGAAATGTGTGGCGGTCCTCATGTAGAAAATATTGGAACACTCGGAACTTTTAAAATTGTAAAAGAAGAAGCAGTTTCGTCAGGCGTCCGCCGTATCAAGGCAGTACTTGAATAGTTTGAATTATAAATAAAAATTAAAAATTAGAAATTAAAAATTTGCGCCAGCACCTGTGTGTATCTCCCTGCCTACTGCTCACTGCTTACTGCTATACTGTTTAGATGCCCCAATCATATCTAATCATTTCTATGTCCGACATGACTACTATGATTTATTATGTCTCAGATGGCAAAGTTATTGTGGCACATAATCATGAAGTTGGCTTCAAACAATTAGAAGCTGATGGATTAGGAATTACAGCAGCATCAAAATTATTAGATGGTGTTATGTACACTCTCGAATTTATTTCTTTGCACGATAGAATTCCAACAGAATTTTATTTAGCAACGAATAGATACGTAACTTGGATTGCTGGCGTATTACAAGGTGCATCTTATGCACAGTTTTTTACAGAAAATAAATCAGTGCGTGTTACACTGGATACTACAAAAGCCCCTTCAATTAACTATGCAAGACATACGAAAACCGTATTCTCATTCAAGGTCTAGTCGCGACATCCCAAAGCGGGTAGAAGAATTTGAACGTCATGAAGAATTTGACGTGCTAGACGAGCGCGATGCTGTTTTTATTCCTACAAAAAGTTTCAAAAATAGAAGAAGTTTGGAAAATATGGAAATGTACCCAAAGCGTGCTCGCGAAGAGATGCAAGAAATTTCTAATAGAAGAGAAAGAGAAGAAATAAATAGAGAGCCGGATACTGACCCATATACACCTTATCGTGGAGCAAAAAGACGCAAGGGTCCAATATCTTTTTCTACATGGATGTTTGCTTTATCAACAATAGTTATAATTACTGGTGTTGCATTGCTTACCTTTGTATTTAATTCTGCAACAATAACTTATATTCCAAAGTTTAAAGACGTTGAAATTAGTAAAAGTTTCTCATTTAGTAGAGACGCCGCCCCTTCAACTATTTCGTATACATTAGCGACAACAACAATTTCTAAAACAAAAACATTACCACTTTCAGAAACTAAAAAAGTAGAAACAAAAGCATCTGGTACTATTGTTGTTTATAATAATTTTGATTCCAATCCACAAAAGTTAATAAAAAATACTCGTTTCGAATCAAGCGGAGGTAAAATTTATCGTATCAATCAATCAATCACGGTCCCAGGTAAGAAAGGTAGCACCCCAGGTAGCGTAGAGGTTACAGTTTATGCAGATAGTTATGGAGCTGGGTACAATATAGCACCGAGCGATTTTACAATTCCTGGATTTAAAGGTTCACCACGATATACAGGATTTTATGGTCGCTCAGTTGGTTCTATGAAAGGTGGAGCGGGTGGAAATATGTCTTTGGTCTCCCAATCTGATTTAAATTCTGCAAAAGATGAACTTGCTCTTGAAATGACACAAAGCCTAAAAGAAGAATTATCAAAGATTAAAAAAGAAGGTACGGTGCCAATGTATAATGCAGTTACTGTTTCATTTTCTGATAATGAAGACCAAGTTATGACAGGAGCTACTGCAACTTATGAAGTTACTGCAACAGGGTATTTAATGCTTGCAAAAGAAAGTGAATTAGCAAATATGATAGCTACAGAAACTATGCGTGATTATAGTGAACAACCAGTTAAATTAAATTATACAAATGAATTAACTTTTACTCTTAAAAAAGATGCGTTGCCCTATTTGGATAATAGTTTAGATATATTAGTAGAAGGTAAGCCAAGAGTTGTTTTAGTAACTGATACAGAGGCTCTTAAATTAAATTTCCTAGGAAAGAATCGTAGTGATGCACCAACAATTATTCAAGGTCTTCCTTCCGTTGCTCAAATTGAAATGTCATTTTTCCCACTATGGCTTTCCAATATTCCTACAAATAAAGAAAATGTTTCTGTTGTAGAATCTTTGCCTAAACGTTAATCTGACGTTGACCTATATCATGCTTACTGATACAATCAAACTCCTATAGAATTCTATTCTAAAACAATAAACATAAATTATGGATGACCAAGAAGAAATAGATTTAGTCGAAGGACGCATTACCGAAACATTGCCGAGCACTCTTTTTAGAGTGAAGCTGCCTAATGGAAAAGAATTAATTTCTTATCTTGGTGGAAAGATGCGTGTTCACAAAATAAAAGTTCTAGTAGGGGATAAAGTTATGGTTCAAGTCGACCCGTATGGGGGAAAGGGACGCATTATTAAAAGGCTTTAGCCTTTTAATAAAATTTTTAATTACTAATTTTTAATTTTTAAAAGGGCCCGAATTCATCATTAAAAACTAAAAATTAAAAACTAAAAATTTGACGTAACTATAAATTATCTAAGTTTCCCAGCCTATCAAATCTATTTAATTTGCAAAAATAATCAGAATATAGTATAATTCTACCCACATTTCTCACATGAAAGTAAGATCATCAGTAAAAAAAATGTGCGCTAAATGCCAAATGGTAAAACGTGGTGGCGTACTTCGTGTTATATGTGAGACACCTAAGCACAAGCAAGCTCAAGGCTAATCCAAATGTATTTGTATTTTACTCCTAACTTCTAACCCCTAACTATTTAAAACTATGCGTATCTCCGGTATCAACCTCCCAGAAAACAAACGTCTAGAAATTGCACTGACCGCAGTTTTTGGTGTTGGACGCCCACGTGCAAAGCAAATCATTGAAAAGCTTGGATTAGAGATGGGTATGAAGACTACTGACTTAACAGCAGATCAAGAAAACCTTATCCGTCGTGAAATCGAACTTTTCAAAACAGAAGGAGACCTAAAACGCGATGTACAGCAAAATATTAAGCGTCTTAAGGATATTAAGGCTTATCGTGGAACTCGTCATACAAAGCATTTACCAGCTCGTGGACAGCGTACAAAGACCAATAGTCGCACAGTACGTGGAAACGTACGTCGTACTATGGGTAGCGGTCGCCGTAAGACAGAGAAGACATAAAAATAATTTGATATAAAACCATTATGGGAAAAAAACGTATAGTAAAAAAGAATAGTTCAGGAGTTGATAGTGCTTTAAAGGCACGTTCACTTGCGAAGGTTATGAAGAAGAAAATCGTAGAGGGAGTTCTCTATGTTGAATCTTCATATAACAACACAAGACTTTCTCTTTCTGATAAGTCAGGGAATATTCTTGCTTGGTCTTCATCAGGCGCTCTTGGTTTTAAGGGTGCAAAGAAAGGTACTCCTTTCGCTGCCGGTAAAATCGGTGAATTGATTGGTGAAAAAGCACAGCAAGCCGGACTTAAAGAAGTTGGTGTAGTTGTGAAGGGCGTTGGATCAGGACGTGAGTCTGCTATCCGCGCGTTCTCAACTTTTGGTGTTGAGATAACTTCTATTATTGATAAGACACCGGTGCCACACAATGGACCGAAGCCTCGTAAGCCTCGTCACGTGTAGTATGTATTTGTATTATCTAATGTCTAAAATCTAACAACTATCCCTATGAGTAGAATAACCTGTAAAACTTGTCGTCGTCTTGGAGAATCACTATGTGGTCGTGAAAAGTGTGCTTTTAAGAAGCGCCCATATGCTCCAGGAAAACTAGATAGTGAACGTAAGCATCGTTCAAACGTATCTGAATACGGTGAACAGCTTCGCGCAAAACAAAAGATGCGTATTACTTATGGAATGATGGAAAAGCAATTTGCTAAATATGCAAAAGATGCAATGTCCAGTCGTGAGACTGGCGAGGGAGCAATTGCCCCATCATTAAAACTTTTCCGTACACTTGAATCAAGATTAGATAACGTAGTTTATCGTATTGGATTTGCAAATACTCGTGCGCTTGCTCGTCAACTAGTTTCTCACGGACACATTCATGTAAATGGCCGTCGTATCAATATCGCTTCTCACAAAGTGAAAATTGGAGATGTTATTTCTATCCGTGAGGGTAGTAAAGTAGCTAAAGTTTTCACAGGTCTTGCAGAGAAATTATCAGCTGCGACTCCATCACATGAATTTGTTATTGACCCAAAGAAATTAGAAGCAGTTGTAAAAGGGGAAGTTCGTGAAGTAGAGCCAATGTTTGATACACAGAAGGTGTTCGAGTATTATTCTCGTTAATAAATAGTAGAGTTTTTCCACTAACACATACTTGCGCTTTTTGCAATTATTTGGTAGAATAGAGAAACTTTATTTATTAAGAGTGCAGAACTGTTTAAATATTACCAAGCGGTGTTTACTATTAACCAATAAGACCTTAATTTGCCTATGTCTTCACATTCTATTATTTTGCCTTCAAAGCCAAGAATTGTTAAAGAAGACGCCGTATCCGGCGTTTATGAAATAGATGGACTTTATCCAGGTTACGGACACACACTCGGAAACTCTCTTCGTCGTATAATCCTTTCTTCTATTCCTGGTGCCGCTATTACTTCACTTTCTATTGATGGAGTTAAGCATGAATTTTCTGCTATTGATGGCATCAAAGAAGATGTTATTGCAATAATTCTTAATCTTAAAAAGACTCGTTTTAAGTTGCACGGTGATGATGCTCAAAAAGCGACACTTCGTATCAAGGGTGCAAAAACAATCACAGCGGGGGATATAAATGTTCCTTCACAGCTTGAGATAATGAACAAAGATCAATACATTTGTGAATCTACTGCAAAGGATGTTGATGTTGCTATAGAAATCACTATTGAAAAAGGTCTTGGTTATGTTCCTCGTGAAGTTCTTGAAAAAGAAAAAGCAGAAATCGGTACAATTGCTCTTGATGTATCATTTACTCCAATTCGTCGCGCTAGTTACGAAGTAGAAAATATGCGTGTTGGTGATCGTACAGACCATAATCGTCTTAGACTTTCTATCGAAACTGATGGAACAATTACTCCACACGAAGCTCTTGAGAATTCTATTCACACAATGATTACACAGCTTCAATCTGTAGTTGGTTTTCGTGAACCAGTTATTGAATCAAATGTAGTAGAAATAAAATCTAAAGTAGAAGCAAAAGAAGAAATCGCTGATGCAGGGGATGTTACAAAGACAAAAATAGAAGATTTAAATCTTTCTACTCGTACAGAAAATGCGCTTGTCTCAGCATCTATTCGCACAGCCGGAGGCCTTGCAAACAAGTCAAAAGAAGATTTATTAGCAACTGATGGTTTGGGAGAAAAGGGGATTGAAGAAATTAAGAAGGCGTTATCTAATCTAGGTCTCTCACTTAAGGCGTAGAGTTTATTAAGTTAATGTGTTATAGTAGAAAACCATGAAGCATCACAAGTCATTCAGAAAATTCGGAAGAGAAAAGAACCAGCGCATTGCGTTTGTTAAATCACTTCTCATCAATCTTATTCGTCATGGTCGTATCGAGACTACACTTGCACGTGCAAAAGAAATACGACCTTTCGTTGAAAGACTTGTAACTCTAGCAAAAGAAGATACAGTAGCACGCCGTCGTTTGGTTTCTGCACGTTTGATTAATCAAGCAGATGAAACAACAAAATTGTTTGCAGAGTACGCTCCAAAATATAAAGCAGTTGCTGGTGGTTATACTCGTATTATTAAATTATCAAATAGAATTTCTGATGGAGCCGAAAAAGCTATCATAGAATTTGTATAATAAATATATGACAACAACTATTCACACAATTGACGCAAAAGGACGAGCATTAGGACGTGTAGCCAGTGAAGCTGCAGCACTTTTGAATGCAAAAGATAGTATTCATTTTGTTAAAAATCGCGTAGCTGATGTAAATGTAAAAATCATCAATGCTTCACAATTAAAAGTTACTGGTAATAAAATGATGAGTAGTACTCACAAGTCATATTCTGGATTTCCAGGTGGACTTACAGAAATGCCTATTAAATATGTAGCAGAAAAGAAAGGATATTCTGAATTGCTTAAGCATGCAGTATTAGGAATGCTTCCAAAGAATAGACTTCAAGATATTCGTATTAAGAATCTCGTAGTAGAGGAATAATAATAGAATTTCCAATTATCAATTTCCAATTTTCAAAAACATGACTACAGAAACAAAAAATCGTTATATAGAAGCCGTAGGACGCCGTAAGACTGCAACAGCTCGCGTTCGTATTACTCCTTCCGCAAAGACAACTTTTCTTATAAATGATAAGGCTCTTAATGAATATTTCGTAACAGAAGAACTTCAAACAATCGCTGAGGAAGCTATTTCAAAAGGTGAAGTTAAGGAAAAGTTCACAGTTACTGTTCACGTTGAAGGGGGAGGCATTCATGCTCAAGCAGAAGCTGTTCGCCACGGACTTTCACGTACTCTAGTAGAAAGAGATGAACAAGTAAAAAATACTTTGAAGAAACTTGGATTTTTGAAACGAGACTCAAGACAGGTTGAAAGAAAGAAATTCGGTCTCAAGAAAGCTCGTAAGGCACCAACTTGGTCTAAACGTTAAAATATTGAGCGACTGCTTCGTTACTCAAAATTTTTGCTCCACGCGTCGTACTATATGTACGCCTTGGTCGCAAAAATTTCTCGTGCCTCGCATTCATCTCAATATTTGTATCGTTTAGAGTAAGAGATAATAATAAAATCCCCGAAAGGGGATTTTATTATTATCGCTTACGACATTTAATAGCACCTCAAGGTGATATTATTGGTATAACTTTTTAAGTATTAGTAGTATAATAATATTATTAAAAAATCTAAATTATTATTTATCATGTCAAAGGAAATACTGTTAGACAAAAAAGAAGCTATAAAATCAATTGTACATGCATCTGTTGAATCATTCGCAGTAGGTTTTCAAGGTAGACATGAAGGTGAAGTGGAAGATCCAGAAGGAACTTTAAACATGAAAATCCATAACGTTTTCATTGCTGTTCTCGGTCCAGAAATACAATACTATACCGCCCTCGTTCGTTCCCTTGATAGTTCTTTGGGAAATATGCTGGAAAAAATGGCAATTAATATTGCAAAATTAACCTATGAAGTTAAACAAAATGTTGAGGGTCCACTTAGTCTTAAGCAGACTCAAGACATGGCAGAATTGTTAGAAAAATATAAACGCCGAGAGATTACTCCACCAACTGTAGAGGATTATCAGTTTTTACGAATTAAGCCAGCAGAGCAGTCTCTTGTAACAAAAAGACATGACAGTGATTATTATTTAATTGATAAAGAGACTGGTGAAAACTTTTTAATTGAATTAAAGATTGGTGGTGATCTTGATAATAAAAAGGCTCGGTCAGAAAAAGAAGCTTTGATGGAACAGTTTGCAATTTTATCTAATACATTACCTAATAAAACAAAAATTAAGTTATTTTTTGCAACAGCTTATAACCGTTTTGGAGAAGGCAAGCCATGGAAACAGGAACGAGTTCGTCAATTTTTTGCTGACGAGGAACTTTTGATTGGAAAAGATTTTTGGGATTTTGTATGTAAATCTGACGATGGATATAATATTGTTCTAGAGGCATACAAAGAAAAGGCGGGACTTATTAAAACTTCTCTAGATTCAATCAAGAAAACTTATTTAGGATAACCATGCAACCACTTATAAAATGGCCTGGGGGTAAATCAAGAGAATTTCAATATATCAAGGATATTATTCCTCAATATGATCGTTACATTGAGCCGTTTTTTGGTGGAGGAGCAATTTTTTTTCAATTAAAACCTAAAAAGGCTATTATAAATGATATTTGTGAGGAACTTATATATTTTTATAAATTTATAAAAAATCAAGAAAATAAAGAAGAATTTAAAAAAGAATTATATGACTATGTAGACAATTGGGAAAAAATACCAAAATATATTAATGTTTTTGAAAATAAGTTGATTAACTTATATATTGATTACAAAAAAGATAAAATTGATAAGGATGATCTTAAGAGAATCGTGAATGATTATTTAAAGTTGGAAGAAAAAAAATTTAACGGTCTATTTAATAATAATTTCTGTTTAGAGGATAAAAATTTATTAAGACAAATCAGTTCAAATTTAATTTCTAAGCTTAGTAGGGTAAAAAAGATTGAAAAGGAACGTGGGTCTATTGGAAATTCTGATCTCCATAAAAACATTGAAACAGCCTTTCGAAGTGGTTTCTATATGCATTTTCGAGATGTTATGAATTTTAATGGGAATAGATTTAAAACGTCTTTAGCTAAGAAAATAGCAAATTATTATTTTATAAGGGAATTTTGCTATGCTTCAATGTTTCGTTTTAATGCAGATGGACATTTTAATATTCCTTATGGTGGCATAGCTTATAATTCTAAAGATTTTAGAAGTAAGGTTGACTATATTTTAAGTAATGAAATAGAAAATTTATTTAAAGGTACTAAAGTTGAAAATAAAGATTTCGAAGGTATCTTTAAAAAGAATAATTTAAACTCAAAAGATTTTATTTTTCTTGATCCGCCATATGACACAGATTTCAAGGACTATGAGAAGGCATCTTTTGATAAAAAGGATCAGGAACGATTAGCTCGTTGCTTGTATGTTACAAAGGCAAAGTTTATTTTGATTATAAAAAATACTCCGTTTATTTTAAATTTGTATAAAAATAAACCAAAAATAAAAATATCCAGTTTTGATAAAACTTACTTATATAACGTAAAAGGAAGAAATGACAGAGAGGTGGAACATTTAATTATAAAAAATTTTTAATGATTAAAGACGCCAATAAAATTTTTCATGGAGATTGTTTGGAAATATTAAAGCAATTTCCAGATAACTCTTTTGATTTAATCTTTGCTGATCCTCCATATTTTCTACAATTACCTAAAGGAAAAAGATTAAAGAGAGCTGATGGTTCAGAAATAATCCCAGTTGATGACGCATGGGATAGTTTCGAAAGTTATGAAAAATGTGATGAGTTTACTAAAATCTGGTTGGAAGAATGTCAAAGAGTTTTAAAACCAACAGGAACTATTTGGGTTATAGGAATGTATCATAATATTTTTCGTGTCGGTAAAATAATGCAGGATTTAGGTCTTTGGTTTTTAAATGACGTTATTTGGGTAAAAACTGATGCATTACCAAATCTGAATGGGCGAAGATTTACTAATAATCATGAAACATTGATATGGGCAGTAAAAAATAAAGAAGCAAAGGGGTATACTTTTAATTATGAATTTTTGAAGAAAATGAATGGTGGAAAACAAATGAAAGACACAGATTGGGTTTTTGGATTGTGTAAAGGTAATGAAAGATTAAAAGACGAAAATGGAATAAAATCACATCCAACCCAAAAACCATTAAAATTAATCCAGCAGGTAATTTTAGCTTCTAGTAAAAAGGGTGACTTAATCCTTGACCCATTTTTAGGAAGTGGGACGACTGCAGTTGTGGCAAAAGCTTTAGATAGAAACTGGATAGGAATAGAAAAAGAAAAGAAATATGTTGATTTATCAAATAGGAGAGTAAATGCTTATAAAAAATCCTCTGTTTAATATACTAAATTAATTTTTTGCTATACTACCTCAATGGAAACTCTACAAGAAATTGCAAAACTTAAAGAGCTTTATGAAAAGACTTTAGAAATTAAAAAGTCTAAATTAAAGAAACAAATAATTCTCTGCCCAGTTGGGCATATTGCTTCTGGTAAGACAACGGTTATAAAACCAACGGCAAGTAAGCTTGGTCTAATACGATTATCAACCGATGAGCTTAGAGTTTTGGCGAGAGATAATAATCTAGGTGAACATACCCACGTAGTTGTCGGAGAGTTATTTCGTGAATATTTGAAAAAAGGATTTTCTATTGCTTGTGATTTCGATTGTTCTTCTTTAGGAAGAAGAGATTTAATCGAAGCAGAAGCAGTTTTGTATAATACCGATATTGTTTTCATAAAAATAAATCCACCACATTCTTGGATTATTCATAAAATAAAAAATATGAAGTATTTCAAAAGTGGATTATTTAAAAACGTTGCCGTCGGACTTTCTGAAATTAAAAGGTCTTTTAAAGAAAGAAAATTACCAGATTTAAAATATGCTTGGGTATTTGATACGTCTTCGACTAAATTAGATGAAGAAATAGGGGATTTTTGTGGGTATTTGGAGGGGATGTATAGTAAGTAAAATTACAATTAAAAAAGGCCACGCAAGCGCGGCCTTTTTGTCCTTGCTCAGTACGAATCACATTCGTGTGAGGCGGAGCGTTCCTTCCGAGTCGGTACAGATCGACCAGACGATTTGGTCGTTGTGGTCGATGACCGTATCGCCATGGATGAATATGCGACCGTTTAACCACATTTCCTCACGGTACAGACGACCTCTCGGAGTGAGACCGGCGTAAAACATCTTTGCAACACCTTTGTCACCAAAAGAAGTAGTGATTGGAACTGTACGCCATTGTCCAACGCGGTTGTGCCAGTAATCGCCATCAAATGGCATCATGATGACGAGTTTTTGCATCGTGATTACTGCCAAATTGTTGGTGATTTCAAAGGTCGCCATATTGCCATTCATTGTGGCCTCGTAGCCATTCGGCTTGTAATTGAAAACCATCTGGCCGATGACACGCTCACTCATCTTGCTGAAGTTGAGTGGTGTGATCGCAGCCAAGTCGATTTTTTCAGGAGGTATGCTTACTTGGTAGATGACTTGCTGGGCGAATGCATTGCCGAAGCAAAGCATCAAGAAAGTCACCAGGAGTTGTTTAAAGAGCTTCATTTGCCAATCCTTTCAGAAAAAATGGCGGGTTATTTGAACATATCTATTATATCATAAATAAGTATTTCTGTCAAGAAAAATGTTGGAATAGTGATTTGAATTCATACCCAGCTACACACCGTGTGGCTGGGTCAAATTTCGCCAGGAGATGCAGGCGAAATTTAATTTGTTATTTTATCTATTTTCCTGTAGGATTTAAGCATCTTACAGCAATGTGAGGTAAAACAGGTGTTCTATTTTTAACCCAAAATTTGGAGGCTGATATGCCCAAAAACAAACCGACTTTCCTTGAAATGCTGGCCTTCGCTGAGAAGGATAACAACTCTATGCTGTGCGTGGGGTTGGACCCAGACCCGGCCAAGTTTCCCATCAAATGGCGTTGCGACGCGAGCAAGATTTTCGATTTTTGCGCTGCCATTGTGGATGCCACGGCAGACCTGGTTATTGCCTTCAAACCGCAAATTGCCTACTTTGCAGCCAACCGTGCTGAAGCACAGCTCGAGCTTTTGATGAAATACATTCGCGAAGTTGCTCCGCATATCCCAATCATCCTTGACGCCAAGCGTGGTGATGTCGGTTCCACTGCTGAGCAATATGCGATTGAAGTTTTTGAGCGCTATGGTGCTGACGCGGTGACGCTATCACCATTCATGGGTTTTGATTCAGTGCAGCCTTACCTCAAGTACCACGGCAAAGGCGCCTTCTTGTTGTGCCGAACTTCCAATCCTGGTGGCGATGACTTTCAATCAAAGGGAGTCGCTGGTGTTGCCAATATGCCAAGGCTATACGAATATATTGCACAGTTAGCGCAAGGCCCATGGAACACCAACGGGCAATTGGGATTGGTAGTGGGGGCAACTTATCCTGAAGAACTCGCACGTGTTCGCGAAATTGCTCCATCTCTACCACTTCTGATTCCAGGCGTTGGCGCCCAAGGTGGTGATGCCATGGCTGTCGTCAAGGCCGCATGGCGACAAGTTGATGGCGTAACAGTATCGCCAATTATCGTCAACTCTTCGCGAGCGATTCTTTATGCTTCGTCTGGTGACAATTTTTCACTGGCATCACGTGCAGAAGCCTTGAAGACTCGCGACCTGCTGAATGCGGCCAAGCTGGCGTAACAACGCTGATCTACAGACGTTTATTTCAAAATCTTTTACAGCCCACCCTTTGGAAAGGTGGGTTTGTCATTTGTACCCAGCCACGCACAGCGGGCCTGGGTCAAATTTCGCCACGAGAATGCAGGCGAAATTTGACTTTTTTCTTAATATAATTTATAAAGATATAGTGTGAAAAAGATGCTATAATGAGTGAACGAAAGACACGACAGAAACGATAGAGTAGCTGAAAAATTGATATAAGATTTTGTTTATTTTGGCTAGCGAGGAGCTAAATAGAAAAGTAATCTTTTATATTTAGTCCAAGCGACGACAAAAAGAGGAACCATTATTTGAAGCATTGATAAAAAAACAGCAAAACATATGAATAATGAAGAAGAGATAAAGACACAAGAAGCAAGAAGCAAGGAGCAAGAAATTCCTAACGAAGAACGAATAACGAATAACGAGGATTCCGACGATGTTTCTTTCGAAGATGTTAATGAAGAAGGGGAGGTAGATGCTCGCACTACAATAAAAAAACTTCGTGAGAAAATTAAAAAATTAGAAGGGGAGAAGCAGGAATATTTAGACCTCTCTCAAAGAACTCGTGCAGACTATGCGAACTTTAAAAAAGAAGTTGAATCAAATCGCATAACTGAAAGAAAATTTGCCACAAAAAGATTTATTGAAGAATTACTCCCAGTTTTGGACTCATATGATATGGCAAAAGGTAACACGGAAGCCTGGGAAAAAGTAGATCAAAACTGGCGAGTCGGCATCGAATATATTTTCGGACAATTACGTACAGTATTAGAAAACGAAGGAGTAATACAGTTCGGAAAAGTTGGAGATGTATTTGATCCAAATCTTCATGAAAGTATGGAAATGGTAAATGTTGAAAATGAATCTGAAAATGATAAAATTATATCCATACTGCAATCCGGATATAGAATGAACGAAACCATCTTACGTCCAGCACGAGTGAAAGTCGGTCATTTTGAAAAATAATTTAGAAAGAAATGTAAAGAGAAATCTTCATTAAAAACTAAAAATTAAAAACTAAAAATTAATACACACTATGTCAAAAATAATTGGAATTGATCTTGGAACAACAAACTGCGCTGTCGCAATCATCGAAGCTGGACAGCCCAAAATAATTGAAAATCTAGAAGGAAATCGCACGACTCCTTCTGTAGTCTCTGTAAACAAAAATGGTGAGCGTGCCGTAGGACAAATAGCAAAACGCCAGGCAGTAACTAACCCAGAAAACACCGTATACGGCGTAAAACGCTTCATGGGACACTCCTTCTCTGATAAAGAGGTACAAGGAGATATTCCTCGTGTTCCATACAAAATAAAGAAAGGCGACAATGACGGAGTTTTAATTTCTCTTGGTGGAAAAGATGTTCGTCCAGAAGAAATTTCTGCAATGATTTTACAAAAAATAAAAGCAGATGTTGAAGCAAAAACAGGCGAGGTAATTACAGAAGCTGTTATCACAGTGCCTGCATATTTTAATGACACACAACGTCAAGCAACTATTGCCGCAGGAAAAATTGCCGGCCTAGATGTGAAGCGTATTATTCCAGAGCCAACAGCTGCAGCTCTTGCTTATGGATTTAATTCACAGAAAAATGAAAAGATTGCGGTGTATGACTTCGGAGGAGGAACATTTGATATTTCAATTCTTGAAGTAGGGGATGGTGTTGTCGAAGTAAAGTCAGTAGACGGCGACTCACATTTAGGAGGCCGTGATATTGATCAGAAATTTGTAGAATATATTGCAAGTGAATTTAAAAAAGATCAAGGAATTGATGTTTCAAAAGACGCCCTTGCATTACAGAGATTAGATGAAGCAGCAGAAAAAGCAAAGCACGAGCTTTCAACTCAAATGGAAACAGAAATAAATATTCCGTTCATTACTTCCGGTGCTGACGGACCAAAACATTTACTTATGAAAGTTAGTCGTGCAAAGCTTGAAGAAATTTCAAAAGAATTTGTGGAAAGGTCAATCGAAATTACAAAACGCGCACTGGACGCTTCTCCATTTAAGAAAGAAGAGATACACGAAATCATTATGGTTGGAGGTCAAACTCGCATGCCAGCAATTGTTGAAGCTGTGAAAGCGTTATTTGGCAAAGAGCCAAATCGTTCAATTAACCCAGATGAAGTTGTGGCCCTCGGTGCTGCTGTACAGGCTGGTGTCCTTCAAGGAGATGTGAAAGATGTTCTATTGCTTGACGTTATTCCACTATCTTTAGGCATTGAAACTATGGGAGGAGTTGCTACAAAACTTGTAGAAAAGAATATGACTATTCCAACTTCTAAATCACAAGTTTTCTCAACCGCAGCTGATAATCAAACATCTGTTGAAATTCACATTACTCAAGGAGAGCGTTCACTTGCTGTTGATAATAAATCACTAGGTAGATTTATTCTAGACGGTATTCCACCAGCACCACGCGGTATGCCACAAGTTGAAGTTACTTTTGATGTTGATGCCAACGGTGTATTAAATGTAACTGCAAAAGATAAAACTTCAGGTAAAGTGCAAACCATTCGCATCGAAGCGTCTTCCGGTCTATCTGACGAAGATATTAAACGTATGCAACAAGATGCTGAAGCCCATGCTGATGAAGATAAAAAGAAAATGGAATTAGTTGAAACAAAAAATCTATCTGATGTCATGACACACACTGCTGAGAAAGCCGTGAAAGATGCTGAAGGAAAAATCAGTGATGAAATTAAAAAAGAAGTGACAGATGCAATTGAAGAAATTAAAAAAGTAAGAGCTGGTGAAGATATGGACGCAATTAAAAAAGCTACAGAATCACTATCAGATAAAATGATGAAAATTGGTGAAGCGATGAAGTCAGCGTCCGATGCATCAGCACCAACTTCTGAGCCAACAGCAGAGGAAGTTAAGCCAGAAGAAAAGAAAGAAGAAACTGGTGAGGATACAAAATAATAAATAATGAAAAACATGCACCCGAGTAGGTGCATGTGTAAGTTGTTTCTGTCAAAATGGATTGAGTCAGACCTCATAACCCATGATGACGTCGTAGCCGAGCGGGATGGCCTTTGGTAAAGGGGATGGTTCCCGGTTTCCGAAATGAATCCCGCCGGTCGCAAAGTCGAAGGCGTATTTGATGCCAAGCGGATACTTTATGAAGCCTTCACCTGGCATATGGGTCAGGATATATCCTCGACCAGCATACAGAGGGTTGCACGCCACAAGGGCACGCAATGCTTCAATAAAGTCGATCGCACATGGGTAGCAAGACGACTTTACAGGTACAAGACCTACAAGCTTCTTAAAAGCTAACAGCCCTAGAAGAGTGGCCGGTTCGTCACAGTCGACAATACGAATAATGCCGACACGAAGACCTTTTAACCCTTGATAGTTGCACTCCAGTTTCTCATACCCGAGTACGAGGAATGGCTGTCCTTCAGAACGCAATCGGCACTCCGGATACGGCCGCGGAAGAGAACAAGTACTCATTTTGATTTCTCCAGTAGTTTCATTTAATACACTACAGAATTTGGACAAAGATGTCAAAATAATTTACTTGCACACACTCTATATTACGTGTTATAAAGATATAAAACTATATGGCCACAAAAGATTATTACAATGTACTTGGAATTGATAAAGGTGCCTCAAAAGACGATATAAAAAAGGCGTTCTATAAACTTGCCGCAAAATATCACCCTGATAAAAAAGGAGGGGACGAAGCCAAGTTTAAAGAAGTAAATGAAGCGTATCAAACTTTGTCTGATGAAAAGAAGCGTAAAGAATACGATACCTACGGGCAGACATTTAATGGCCAAGGACCTATGGGTGGTCAGGGAGGCTTCGGAGGATTTGGTGGATTTAATCAATCAGATTTCGGTGATATGCAATTTGATTTCGGAGACCTTGGAGATATTTTTGGAGATATGTTTAGTGGAGGGACTCGTGGTGGACATCAGCAAAAAAGAGGCCGAGATATTTCTCTTGAAATTGATGTACCATTTACAGAAGCAATTTTTGGAACAGAAAGAAACGTTTTACTTTCAAAAGTAAGTACATGTAAAACTTGTTCTGGCTCTGGAGCAAAAGTTGGTACAAAATTAAAATCTTGTGCAACATGTAATGGCCAAGGAAAACTTCATGAAGTCAAAAAAACTTTCATGGGTAATTTTCAATCAGTTCGTACTTGTGAGGTATGTCGTGGCACAGGAAAAGTTCCAGAAGAAAAATGTAATGATTGTAAAGGTCACGGTGTAGTGAACAGTCGTGAGGAAGTAAACATTGCAATTCCAGCTGGAATATCAAATGGTGAAATGATACGCATGACACAAATGGGTGAGGCAGTAGCGGGTGGCATCACAGGTGACCTTTATGTAAAAATAAATGTTACTCCACACAAAGTCTGGAGGCGAGAAGGAAATGATTTGTCCATAATTCATGAAATTAAATTAACTGACGCATTGCTTGGTGCGAAACATACCATTGAGGGATTGGATGGCAAAATAGAAATTGATATTCCGTCAGGCGCCGCAACTGGTGAAGTATTACGCGTACGAGCTCGCGGTGTACCACACTTACATGAAAAGAATCGTAGAGGAGATGTACTTGTGAAGCTTCATATAAATATGCCGAAGAAATTGTCTAAGAAGGCGATGGCCCTTATCTCAGGCCTCCAGAGTGAAGGTTTATAATAATTCCAAAAATACTTCACCTGCTTTGTTGTACAAGATTTTTGTTCCCGCAAAGTACTATTCGTACATTTTGGTCACAAAAATCTTGTCCGCCTCGCATCTAAAGCATTTTTTGAATTATTATCTAGATTAAAATTTATAAAGAGAAGAAATGCGTGGCCACTTCGTGGCCACGCATTTCTTGTTCTTAAACATTGACTAAATCTTTATTTTTGTGTAGTGTAAAATCGTATCAAAGCCATATTTTGGTGAAGGTATAAGTTGTTTTTTTGTATTAACCCCTTAGTTAATAAGACAAGGAGAAGGAAATGAAGCTTAAAAAGTTTCTGGATATTTTAGAAAAATATCCGTTCGTATATGATGTTGTACGGACGCACATAAAGGGAAGTTTTGGACCACCACCATTGGAACGTGATCGTATAGTTGACCCTTGGGTGGAAAGAAATCTTCTCGGTGTATATGCTATTCCCTTCACAGAGGCATTGCTCGAAGATGGAAATGCGGACTATACCAACACAGTTAAGTTGCCAATCGAACCATCTCGTAAACTGGTAGGATTTACAAAGGTTAGATATCATTTGGATGCTCACCGTATTGGGCAAGACTGGACTTGTACCATTGCCCCATATTGGAGAATCCTCACCAAAAATGATGATGGAGTAGTCACCACAAATCCATCAAAAGACGCAACATTGAGAGAGATCATTAAAGGACACAGAGACAGCTACCCAGCGGATTTTGTTATTCGTTGTACAACCGTAGGCTTCGTCGGTATCAATAGTTCCTTACTCATCGAAGTTATTCCTTTACCAAAAGGATTACTGGAGTCTTTATAATTTAAAAAAGGGAGATTGTACTCCACCACATTGCATAATTGGCGACTTAAGCAGGAAACTGTTTGGGCCGCCTTTTGTTTTTTATTTTATTATATATTTGTTACACTGTAAGACATGTCAAAGAAAATTTTAGTTTCGGGGATTAAACCAACAGGGAAGCTTCATTTTGGTAATTACTTCGGTGCGATGAAGCAAAACATTGATCTCGCTAACAGTGGAGATTACGAGAGTTATGTTTTTTTAGCTGATTATCACGCTCTCACTACCGTTAAAAATGGCGATGAATTACGCAGACAAACTTTAGAAGCCACAGCTTCATATATTGCTTGTGGACTTGATATTTCAAAAGCAATTCTTTTTAAGCAATCAGATGTGCATGAAGTTACAGAACTAACATGGGTTTTCAATAATCTAGTTACTATGCCGTACATGATGCGTGCGCATGCATTTAAAGATAGAGAAGCAAAAGATAAAGACGTTAATGTTGGTCTTTTTGATTACCCAGTACTTATGGCAGCGGATATTTTAATTTATGGAGCAGACATTGTTCCAGTTGGTGCTGATCAAAAGCAACATGTCGAATACGCTCGTGATATAGCAGGATATTATAATCGTGCGTACAACGTAGAAGAATTCAAACTTCCAAAAGATTATATTTTAGAATCAGTAGCAACACTTCCTGGCATTGATGGAGAAAAGATGAGTAAAAGTTATAACAACCACATAGAAATTTTCTGTGAAGAAGAAGATTTGAAAAAACGTGTGATGAGTATCGTAACAGACAGTAAAGCACCGGAGGAAAAAAAGAATCCAGACGAAAATAATATTTACAACATTCATAAACTTTTCTTAACACAAGATGAAGATGCTGAGTTGCGTGCAAAATTTGAAAATGGTGGCTATGGATACAAACAAGCAAAGGAAGAATTATTTGAAACTATTCTAAAATGGCGTGCCGGTAAAAAAGAAAAATATGATGAGCTTATGTCTAATCCAGAAAAGATTTTAGAAATCTTAAAAGCTGGTGGTGAAAAAGCAAAATCTCGCGCAGAAGAAACAATGAAAGTCGTCCGCTCTCAGGTGGGATTGGAATAAGAGAGAAGAAGTAAGGAGCATGGAGTAAGGAGTAAGAAATACACACAGGTGTCATTCCCGTGAAAACGGGAATCCAGTGTCTGTATTTTTTGAAAATTGGAAATTGTAAACCCGCCTTGCCGGCGAGGCAGGTTGAAAATTCTTAAAGTGTTTTCATTAAAAATTAAAAATTATAAATTAAAAATTAGCTGGGCATTCTTGTATTTTCCAGCTTACTTATGCTAGTATAAAACTAAGGCCTTGATGAAATTAACAACTTCGGAGCCTTATATTTTAATAATCGAGTGGCTACAATAAGTAGCAATGTATGGTGGCACCACGGTTCCCGTAATCGTCCGTACACAAATAGAATTTCGTATGTCTATTTGTTTACGGCTATTTTTATGTCAAGAACATATATCAAAGACATTTCTGTGCACGTAGGGGAAGAGGTTACTGTGAAAGGTTGGGTGGATGTGCGGCGTGACCAGGGGAAAATGGTCTTTTTGGACTTGCGTGATGTGTCAGGAAAGGTCCAGGCTGTTGTATTACCAAATCATGTAGAAGCGCTCGACATTGCACAAAAAGTGCGTCCTGAGTGGGTTTTGGCCGTTACAGCGAAGGTTAATAAGCGTCCAGGGAAAAATATAAAGGCAGATGTTATAAATGGCGATGTCGAGCTTGAAGTGCTTTCAATAGAAGTTTTAAATGAGGCCGAGACCCCAGCTTTTGATGTATCGAGTGACGGTCGTGAAATTGGCGAAGAAATAAGATTAGAGAAAAAATATTTAGATCAACGTCGTCCTCGTATACAAAGAAATATCAGAATGCGTCATAATGTTATTAATTATATTCGTAATTATTTTAACGAAAAAGGATTTATAGAAGTTGATACTCCACTACTTACAAATCCAACTCCAGAAGGATCACGTAGTTATCTTGTACCATCTCGTATTTATCCTGGAAGTTTTTATGCTCTTCCACAATCACCACAACAGTACAAACAGTTGCTTATGGCTGGTGGATTTGAAAGATATTTTCAAATTGCAAAATGTATGCGAGACGAAGACACTCGTGGAGATAGACAGCCAGAGTTCACCCAAATGGACATGGAAATGAGTTTTGTTGAGCGTGAAGATGTGATGAAAATAAATGAAGAAATTCTAATTAAAATCGTAACTGATTTATTCCCAGAAAAAAGAATACAACAAGTCCCATTCCCAGTTTTCACTTATAAAGAAGCTATGGAAAAATATGGGAATGACAAGCCAGATATACGTGAAGACAAAAATGATGCAAATCTTTTAGCTTTTTGTTGGATTATAGATTTTCCAGCTTTTGAAAAAACTGGGTCAGATAATGTGGATGGAACAGGGGAATGGACTTTCACTCACAATCCATTTACTGGAATACAAGATACTTACAGGGTAGATTTTTTAGCAAAGAAAAATATTGGAGATATTCTTTCAACTCAATATGACATTGCTATGAATGGTTATGAAATTGGTGGAGGAGGTGTGAGACTTCACAAAGCAAATGAATTAAAAACATCATTTGAAATCATGGGTTATGACGAAGCACGAATCGAAAGTAATTTTGGACATATGCTACGCGCTCTCGCATCAGGTACTCCACCACACGGGGGTATTGCTTGGGGAATAGATAGATTACTTATGATTTTATTAGGCGAGCCGAATATTCGTGAAGTAATTCCATTTCCAAAAACAGGTGAAGGAAAAGATTTACTCATGCAAGCACCATGTCCTGCGTCCGATAAGGCACTTAAAGAATTAAAAATCAGTGTTGATGTAAAGGCAAAGTAGTATGAAAAATAATTTAAAGAAAATATTTCTTATTCCATTTGTATTGCTTGTAATTTGTTTGTTTATTTCATTTTTGGAATATAAACAAATTACTCATATTAATCCATTTGACGTAAGTCTTATTGAAAAGGCGCAAATGTGTGGGACATTTCAAGAAGCAAAAAGTAATTCTTTACATCAATGTAAAAATTTCTTTGAATTCATGATAAATAATCCAGCACCACTAGATTTAGTATTGTCTTTATCCGTTTTTGTTTTTACGCTTGTATTGTTTCTCTTTTATTTTCTTTTAAAGAAAAATAAAAAATTATTCTATTTTGCTTTCTTAATACTTATATTAATCTCCCTAGCTTTATCATTAATATATACAAATTCAAATGATACAGATGCGCTATTTCTAACAGGAGAGTTGAGATAGATTATTTATAAAAAATACTATTTTTAGTATGTCATTCCAAACTTGATTTGGAATCCAGTGTTTTTAAATTAAAGTAAGCAGTAGGCAGTGAGCAGTAATACAGACACTGGATCCTGATTTTCATCAGGATGACACAAATATAAGTTTTGTAATTCAAAGTATTTCATTAAAAACTAAAAATTAAAAACTAAAAATTTGCGCCAGCATACGTGTTATAATTATTAGTATGAGAAAGCTTTTATTAACTGCGATTTTGCTATCCTCCACCTACGTTGGTGTTTTTTCTGCGACCACTCCATTTGAAAAAGCTATTTGGATTCCATATTGGCAGAAAACCGCTGGAGCTAGTACAACATTAGCAAATCTTAAATCACTAACCCAAATAAGTCCTTTTGCTTTTGAATTACAAACAGACGGTACAATAAAAGACGCATTAAAAATAAATGAAGAACCATGGGTGAGTTTAATCGCTGAGGCAAAAAAGAAAAAAGTAAAAGTATATCCTACTATTTTGTCTTTTCCTCACAACGAAAAAGAGAAAAATATTCAGTATTTACTTTTAGCTCAAAAGAAAAAACGGACTGCTCACGTTAAAGATATTGTTGCTTTAGTTAAGAAAAATAAATTTGATGGAATTGATATTGATTATGAGGCCAAGCTTGCAGAGTCTAAGCCATACTTTTCCGCCTTCTTAACTGAACTCTCTACGGCACTCCATAAAGATAAAAAGAAATTAATTTGTACCATAGAAGCACGTACGCCACCAGAGTCAAAATATGCGACAACTTCAAAAGAAATACTTTCTAAAGTTGATTATGCAAATGATTATAAAGTTATAGGCAAAGTTTGCGACCAAGTTCGTATTATGGCTTATGACCAAGCAAATGATGACGCTAATTTGGTTAATCAAAATAAAAGTGTTGGTAATGTTTATAAACCAGTTGCCGATATTGAATGGGTGAAAAAGGTTTTAAATTTAGCATTATTTGATATTCCCGCTAAAAAACTTATTTTAGGTGTACCAACTTATGGATATAAATACGAAATAATTCCAGCTGTTGGCACAACTTCAATGCAATATTCTCGTATTGGTTCAATGAATTTTAATTATGCAGATGCGTTGGCAAAAAGTTTAAACATTCCACCGGTCCGCAGTAGTGGAGGTGAATTAAGTTTTACTTATGGAACAACTACAGATATATATGGGAAAGATTTAGGAAGCTATAAACAATATTTAGTTTGGTATTCTGATGCCATAGCCATTTCAGATAAAATTCGTATTGCAAAACTTTATGGTTTAGCTGGTGTCGTTGTATTTAAAATAGATGGAGGTAATGATCCAAAAATCTGGCAAGTATTAAACTAGAAAGTAGTTTAAAGAAAAATATTTTTGGTTAAACTATTGGTAGAATTTTGTAACTTTATTATAAAAAACCGCGAACATGGTCCGCGGGTTTTTGCTCTCCTCAAGTCTGATTTAGTCAACCTTCTTTTTCTTGACCTCAAACGGGCCAGCTGTTGTTGGATACACCATCAAGAACCGTATCGCCGTCTGAATCACTTCATAGGCATGGGGGTATGTACTTTCATTTCTGAGAAAGCTTAGCAGACTGGCGAGTTGTACTGCACGGTCAGTTGGTAAATCAACGTCAATTTTGACATTCATGGATTGCTCCTTGAGTGTTCCGTAGACCTATTTTGGGGTATTCCTAATAGTTAAGGAACTTTGTGAAAATCCTATAATAAATCTAACTTAATGTCAATAATATTTTAGATATACCTATATGCTAAACGCTATCCGCTGATATACTGTCCACATGGAATTCAACGTTAAATTAGACCGATTCGAAGGTCCTTATACAAAACTTCTTGACCTTATAAGTGATAGGAAACTTTCTATTACAGAAATTTCTTTAGTCACTGTAGCTGATGATTATATAAATTATATAAAAGCATTAGATACAAAAAACCACGCAGATATTTCTCAATTTATTCTTGTTGCTTCGACTCTTATGCTTATGAAGGCAAAGTCTCTTTTGCCTGGCATTGTTTATACCGAAGAAGAAGAAAAACAAGTGCATGCACTAGAACATAAATTAGAGATTTATAAAATATTATTAGATGCGTCTAATAATGTTCGTCATGTATATGATAAAAATATTCTATATGAACGCGAAAGAATTTCTTATAAAGGTGAGGCTATTTTTATTCCAGATGAAAGAGTAACAAAAGAAATGCTTCAATCAATTGCACTTTTAACACTGTCTACTTTTACTATTCCTAAGAAAATTTTAAATGTTTCTGTTGAGCAAGCTATTCGTATTGAGTTAGTTATTGAGAATTTATTAAAGCGTGTTTCAAATGCGCCTACTGTTACCCTAAATAGTTTGGCAGAAGTTGCCACGAATTTTGCTGAAAGGAAAAAACTTTTAATTGTTAATTTTATTGCTTTACTTGAGCTTATAAGAAAGGGGAGTATATCTGCTTCGCAAACTACCAAGACCGGTGAAATATATATAAGCAGTAACAGTTAAGTGGCGTGTTACAATAAGATTATGCTAGAAAAAATAATTACTATTTTATATATCTCAGGTGAACCAATTTCTATAACCGCCATTGCAGAACTTTTAAAAGTAGAGGCTAAATCTATAGAAGAAACTTTACCAAGCGTAGAAAGTAAAATAAAGGAAATTGGACTTTTACTGATGCGAAATAAAGATGAAATTTCTGTTGTTACAAATCCTGCACAGTCTAATCTGGTTGAAGGTTTTTGGAAGGAAGAATTAAAAGGGGACTTAACCCCAGCCACTTTACAAGTGCTTTCTATTGTCGCGTATTTAGGTAATCCAACAAGACAAATTATTTCTTATATTCGCGGAGTTCAGTCAGCACAATCAATACGCACACTTTCTGTTCGTGGACTTATAAAAAGAGAAGGGGAGGTTTGTGTTTTAACGATGGAAGCACTTAAACATTTAGGTGTTACAAAAATTGAAGAATTGCCACAATATGAAAGTATTCGTAATGAGTTGTTAGAAAAGATGAAAGCCTTGGAAAGTTAATTATGATAGAAAAAGATATTAAAAAAGATTTTGCAGTGTTGTGGGCTGTGTATACATTAGCTATTCTTTTTTTAATTTTAATATTAGCATTTGCTGTGCCGTTATCTATTCGTAAAATGGGAATTTTCATTCCTTCTTTTAAAAAATCAAAAGTAATAAGTGGATATTATGATAAAAATGCTTTTAATAATTTACCAATTCAGGCGAAATCTTTTATTGTTTATGATGTTTTGACTAGAGAAGTTATTGCTGGTAAAAATGAAAATATAGAATATCCACTCGCGAGTATTACAAAAATAATGACAGCATTAACAGCTCTTGAAATAGCTCCAAGTTCTTCAAAAATAATCATAACAAAAGGAGGATTAGACGGTGGATATGATTTAGGTCTTAAAGAAAAACAAGTTTGGTCGCTTGAAGAATTATTAAAATACACATTAGTTTTTTCCTCAAATGATGGGGCGCAATTAATAGCCGATAAGTTATTGGGAAGAGAAAAGTTTGTTAGGAGAATGAATTCATATTCTGAAGAGCTTGGTTTTAATATGAAGTTTACTCAGCCAGCAGGGCTTGATGTTAATGGCAAGTTAGGTGGTATAGGAAGTGCTTATGATGTTGCTCGTATGATGTCTTTGGCTCGTATGGAATTGGGTAATATATTAGATTCGACCACTAAAACTAGATTGAATGTAAAATCTTCAACTGGCATGATTGTTGGTATTCCTAATACAAATCAGCATATTGATGAATTTATTGGTGTTGAGGCTTCAAAAACAGGATTTACAGATAGTGCTGGTGGTAATTTAGTTCTATCAGTTGATGCGTATCTTGGCCATCCTGTTATTATAGTTATTTTAGGGTCAACTAGAGATGCTAGGTTTTCCGATGCTTATACCCTTTATTTAGCGCTTATTAAAAGTATTAGGTAATTACGAAAGTATATAAGCCTTTTAAATAGGTACTTTTGATAAAGTAATTCACTAGCCATTAACAAGTCTATACTGTTATACTTGATGAAATATGATATCTACCCTAGACCCATTAAAAATACTTTTACCAGCAGTTATATCTTTCCTTGTAGGGGTATTAGTTGCTCCAGCTTTTATAAAACTTCTGACAAAATATAAACTTTGGAAAAAGAAAAACGTTTCTACTACGATAGATGGTCAATTAGCTACAATAACAGCCTCACTTCATAATGATGAAGGTGTTCCGGTCCCAAGACTTGGTGGTTTTGTTGTTTGGTTTGCTGTACTTTTAACAGCACTTTCTCTTTGGAGTATTTCTAAAATATATCCCACTGAATTAACACTTAAATTAGATTTTATTTCCCGTAATCAAACATGGTTACCACTTATGGCCATGCTTGTCGGAGCTTTTGTTGGGGCATTAGATGACCTATTAGTTGTTGAGGCTTTCGGTAGTAAATTAAATTCTTATATAGGAGGTGGTTTATCTTTTCCAATTAGATTACTCGCAGTGTCATCCTTAGGGCTATTTGCGGGGTGGTGGTTTTATATAAAGCTCGGTGTAAATAGTATTTATATTCCTTTTTATGGACATTTAGTTTTAGGAGGATTTCTTTTTGTTTTATTTTTTATTGTGGTAACCCTCGCTCTTTTTTCAACCGGAGTTATAGATGGAATAGATGGATTATCTGGTGGGGTAATGAGTGCTGTATTCACAGCTTATGGAATGATTGCATATCTTCACGGGCAAATAAATATTGCAACTCTGTGTTTTGTTTTTGTTGGAGCTATACTTGCATTTTTGTGGTTTAATATTCCACCGGCCAAGTTTTATCTTTCAGAAACTGGCATGCTTGCACTCTCACTCTCTCTTTCTGTAATTGCATTTTTAACCGATGCCGTTATGTATCTTCCCCTAATTGCATTACCACTTGTTGTCAGTACTTTATCTGTTATTTTACAACTCATTTGGAAAAAGTTTTTTAAAAGAAAATTATTTATAGTTGCCCCACTTCATCATCATTTTCAAGCAAAAGGTTGGCAGTCGCAAACAGTAACAATGAGATATTGGATTGTATCTTATATCTGTGCAATGTTAGGAGTAGTTATTGTTTTAATAAGTTAATTTATGTTTGATAGAATAGACAAAACACTTTTTGTAACAATAATCATAATATTATTTTTTGGTTTAATTATTTTTGGGTCAGCAGCGCTTGGAGTTCTTTCAATAAACGAAGTTAAATTTTATTCCGTTGTAAAAACACAATTAATATTTGCGCTTATTGGTGGGGCAATAGCTCTTCTCATCGGAATGACTATTCCATATAAGTTTTATCAAAAACATGCTTATCTTATTTTTAGTACAGCACTTCTATTTACGGCTCTTGTTTTTATGCCAGGATTATCTCGTTATCATGGTGGCGCCCATAGATGGATAGATATAGGTTCGTTTTCTCTACAGCCAAGTGAAGCTTTGAAATTGGCTTTTGTAATTGCAGTATCTGCTTGGTGTACAAAATATCGTTCACTTTTTAAAAATTGGAAGTACGGGATGCTTCCTTACCTATTAGGTGCTGGAGCTGTTTCTTTAATCATGCTTCTTCAGCCGGACTTCGGAACGTATTTAGTTATCATGTCTTCTTCTTTTGTAGTTTATTTTGTTGGAGGAGCTAGAAAAAAACAGATGTACACATTAATACTTTTATGTATTATTGGTTTTATAACATTGATTGCCGTCCGTCCTTATATGTTGGAAAGAATAAAAACTTTTGTTAATTCTTCGCAAGATGTTCGTGGTTCTTCTTGGCAATTAAATCAATCACTAATTGCTATTGGTTCTGGTGGTCTATTTGGTAGGGGATTAGGTCAAAGTGTTCAAAAGTTTAATTATTTACCAGAGCCAATAGGGGACTCAATATTTGCTGTTTTAGGAGAAGAAATAGGCTTTTTGGGTGTTATAATTATTGTTATTTTATATGGTATAGTAGGTATACGTGGATATATAATTTCTACGTTTGCTGAAGACCAATTTGGAAGGCTTTTAGCTATTGGTATAGTAGTCATTATAATTTCTCAAGCAATGATAAATATCGGATCAATGCTTGGGATATTGCCACTTATGGGTGTACCTCTGCCATTAGTCTCCCACGGGGGGACAGCCTTAATGGCGGCATTATTTGAGCTTGGTGTGCTTTTAAATATTTCAAAGACTTCAATTATAGTATGAAAATAGTAATTACAGGAGCAGGAGGTGGTCATTTTTATCCGTTACTTGCGGTTGTTGAACGTATACAGAAAGAAGCTTTCGTCCAAAAAATTATTCAACCGGAAATTTATTTTATTTCTGATAATCCATATGATGAAAAAGCTTTATTTGAACTTCAAATAAAATATATTGAAGTTCCTGCTGGTAAATTACGTGTATATCCATCTCTAAAAACTTTTACTGATTTATTTAAAACATTTTATGGAATGATTCGTGCGATTTTTGTTTTATATCGTATTTATCCAGATGTTGTTTTTGCTAAAGGTGGATATGCAAGTTTCCCAACACTTTTTGCCGCAAGAGTCTTATCTATTCCTGTTTTTGTTCATGAAAGCGATACCATTCCTGGACGAACTACAAAATGGGCTGGAAAATTTGCGACACGAGTTGCACTTTCTTATGGAGAGGCATCTCCATTTTATCCAAAAGAAAAAATTGCTTTAACCGGTCAACCAGTTAGAGACATACTTATTCCACAAGAGGACTATGAGCGTGTTTATGGAGCAAAAGATAGACCGGTTATTTTGGTTATTGGAGGCTCTCAAGGTAGCCAGGCTATAAATGATGCTATTTTAAAAATGCTTCCAGAACTTCTTAATACTTATGATATCGTGCATCAAGCAGGAACAGAAAAATTAGATGATGTAAAAAAATTATCCGAGTCAATATTGAAAGACCATCAGTATAAAGATAGATATTATGTTGAGGGTTTTATTGATGTCGCTTTATTTTATTCTAAAGTTGATTTAGCAATTACAAGAGCAGGGTCAATGATATTTGAATTAGCATTATGGCAATTACCAATGATTATAATTCCAATACCAGAAGCAATTAGTCGCGACCAAAGGTCAAATG
>Ga0265292_1000966_pt1 | contig 29579 bp, 19 predicted proteins | sample Munlanlewell296A_FD_189080 | JGI IMG/M metagenome (GOLD analysis project Ga0265292, IMG submission 189080) | Leachate microbial communities from a municipal landfill in Southern Ontario, Canada - Leachate well 296A | ecosystem: Engineered > Solid waste > Landfill > Unclassified | place: Canada... | reverse complement strand
CGTCAGATTCAACTTCACTATAATCACACGGAATAACCATCCGTCCCTTATACTGCCCGTTTTTCACCTGTATCCCCACCCCGGGCCCTGTGGCATACCACCGCCAGGTTGACGGTTTAAGTTCATTTGTTAAATCTACAGGCTTTACCCATGTTTTCCCATCGTCAGTAGATGATGTGAGAAACACTCTGCGGGTATCGGTACTTGTCCCTAAATGAATTTGTTTTTCATGGTCACCCCCAAGGTTCCAGGTGAGAAACATCCATATCGTCCCTGTTTCTTCATCCACTACGGGGCAAGGATTCCCGCAAGTATTAATCCCGTCATCCCAAACAATGGTTTGTTCAGTCCACGTTTTCCCTCCATCCTCCGAACGTTTCATCAACAAGTCAATTTTCCCGGCATCACCGCCACCGTTTTTCCGTCCTTCACAGAACGCAAGTACCGCGCCGGAGGGCGTAACGATAATTGACGGTATACGGTAAGTATGATACCCGTTTTCCCCACCCACAAACAAATCCTGGATTTCCAACCCCTGTGCAGACATTTCTTTTACTCCTATTAAACACAAAACAATAATTACTACACCAAAAATATCTTTATGTACGGACAACAACCTTTTTATCACGCAAATAATCCTTTGTTTGCTTAACCGTAAATTCGCCATAATGAAATATTGACGCTGCGAGCACAGCATCTGCCTTACCCTTAACTAATGCATCATACAAATGTTCAAGCGTTCCCGCTCCGCCGGACGCTATCACCGGAATATTCACAGTATCAGACACTTTCGCAGTAAGCTCAAGGTCATACCCGTCTTTTGTACCATCGCAGTCCATGCTGGTCAATAATATTTCCCCTGAACCAAGCTTCTCCACGCGCTGCGCCCATTCGATAACATCAAGTTCTGTCGGTGTCTTACCTGCGTTTATATGCACACGCCAAGTATTCTTACCATTAACAACATACCTTTTCGCATCAATAGCAATAACGATACACTGCGCACCAAACTTATCTGACCCGCGGGTGATGAGTTCCGGATTTTTTACGGCTGCGGTATTAATCGAAACCTTATCCGCCCCGGCATGCAGCATCGCAGTCATATCTTCGACAGTACTGATTCCGCCCCCTACGGTTAACGGGATAAAAACTTTCTCTGCGGTACGGTTCACCACATCAATCATAGTCTTGCGCCCTTCCAACGTAGCGGTAATATCAAGAAACACAACCTCATCAGCTCCAGCATCGCTATACCCCGCAGCGATTTCTACAGGATCCCCGGCATCACGCAGGTTCAAAAAATTAATACCTTTTACTACACGCCCATTTTTTACGTCAAGACACGGAATAATACGTTTTGCAAGCATAACTATTATAATCCCTTTACTTCCTACTCACATTTTCCACGAGTTCAACATAATTTTGCAGTAACCTCAACCCCAGCGGGCCGCTTTTCTCAGGATGAAACTGCGTACCGTACACGTTCCCGTAGTTTAATACTGACGCGTATTCCATACCATACTCGGTGGTACCCGCAACCATAGTTTTGTCATCAGGTTTTGTATAAAACGAATGCGCAAAATAGTAGAACGTTCCATCCGGAATACCCTGCCAAAACTTACTTCCCGGTTTTTGTTTCACAGCGTTCCATCCCATATGCGGAATTTTTGTATTTGGCATAATTTTACTTAACTCAAACTTCACAACTTTACCTTTAATAATATCCAACCCGCCGATAGGATCACCTTCCTCGCTTGAGGATAAGAGCAACTGCATCCCCAAACAAATCCCAAGCAATGGTTTACCGTCAGACATAAGATTGCGTATAACCGGTGTCAACCCCAAATCATTTAGGTTAACCATAGCCTGGTAAAACGCGCCAACACCGGGCAGCAGTAAACCATCCGCACTGTTTAGCTCACTGGTTTTATTACTAACCACAACCACAGCGCCCAACTTCTCCAACGCTTTCGCTACACTTCGGATATTACCCATTCCATAATCAATAACAACAATTTTACCGTTCATACACACCCTTTACAGTTTTTTACGCATACACCGCATATATGATGACTAATTCCATACAGTTTACGAAATCCATCAAGTTTTTCATAACACTTTTTATGGTCAAACTCCGCGGGGTTCTCCTTAATCGCTTCTGCCGGACAGGTTATTACGCATGCGTGGCACGTACCGCATGACATACTTTTGTTACGTTTACCATAGGGCAACGGCAGATCAGTAAGCACAGTCACTAACCTCACCTGTGACCCGTACTCCGGATGGACAAACAAATTATTACGCCCGATCCACCCAAGCCCGGCCTCGACTGCCGCGTGCTTATGCGAAAAATGCGCGCGCTGCGTTGCCCAGTCAACCAACACTGATGCGGGTATTGGAAGCGCGGAACCTTTTTTTTCTTGTATAAACCCCACGACCTCCAACGCCAACCGGTCAAGCATATAATTAACCTGGCGGTAATGTGATTGATACAACTTCGTTGGGTGGTCAACCACATCCTCAAGCACACCCCCCGCAAGACGGATCCCTGCAACCACAACCCCGGTCATTTTATTCATCACATTTTCGCTTAGCTCATAAGTTTTATCTTTCAACATACTAAACTCAGCTACCCCAAAAAATGCAGCGCCGTTCTTAAACACAACTTTTTTTAGCTCTTCATAGTTAATATCAGTACTCACAAATCTTACCCTTCTTTAATACTTTCTTTTTTCAAAAACACAGTTAATACCATTACTGCCGCGGGAGTTGAACCCGGAATCCGTGCAGCATGACCGATTGACGACGGATTATACTGCGCAAACTTTTCTTTTAACTCATTTGACAACCCCGGTACTTTTTTATAATCAAACCCCGGGGGTATACGCATAGACTCCCGTTTTTTAAAACTCTTAATTTCCTCATTCTGACGTTTAACATATCCGCCGTACTTCGCATCGGTCATCACTTGTTCCACAACTTCTTCATACAACCCCGGAGACACAACCGACGGGTTGATTATTACACACTTATTACCGGTAATTTCTTCAAGTTTGGGTATATCCATATTCCCCCTACGCAAAAGTTCTTCACAGGATAACGGAGTATCAATCTTTGCGACACCCATTTTCTCAAGTACTGTATTAACCTTTTTTGAGGGATTAACTTTTTGCACGGCAAGATATTTCATCGTATCCCCCAACGCCTGCTGTTTTTCGCGGACACGCATAATAAAACTTTCATCCAGCAAACCCAGGTAATACCCGCGTTCTGATAACCGTAAATCCGCATTATCTTCCCTTAAAACCAGCCGATACTCTGTCCGTGAGGTGAACATGCGATAAGGTTCGTTTGTCCCGATGGTAACAAGATCGTCGATCATAACGCCGATATACGCATCCGCGCGGTCAACAATAAAATCGTCCTTTCCCCTGGCACGTAACGCTGCGTTTATCCCGGCAATAAGCCCTTGTGCCGCAGCTTCTTCATACCCTGTTGTCCCGTTAATCTGCCCTGCGAGAAATAATCCCGCAACTTTTTTTGTTTCAAGTGTATGCTTAAGCTCAGTAGCATCAACCACATCGTGTTCAATCCCGTACCCGGGCCGCATGATTTCAACCTTCTCCAACCCCGGTAATGTACGCAACATTTTTAGTTGAACATCCACAGGTAAACTCGTGGACATACCGTTTACATACAGCTGATCGCTCTGTAACCCTTCCGGTTCAATGAAGACCTGGTGGCGGTCACGGCCAGGAAATTTTACGATCTTATCCTCAATCGACGGACAGTACCGCACACCTGTACTTTTAATCACCCCGGTGTATAACGGTGACCGGTCAAGGTTGGAACGTATAATCTCATGGGTAACCTTATTTGTGAACGTAATAAAACACGGTAGTTTGGTTAACCCGTTATCTATGGGTGAACGGAAAGAAAACGGTTTTGTTTCCGGGTCATGCGGTTGTTCCTGTAATAAAGAAAAATCAACTGTTTTTTTGTCTACCCTCGCGCAAGTGCCGGTCTTAAACCGTTTCATCCGTAGTCCCAGGGAGTACACACTTTCCGCAAGTTTGATAGATGCAGGCTCACTATCCCTACCCCCGCTGTGGTGTTCAAGCCCTATATGAATCAATCCGTTAAGAAATGTTCCCGGGGTGATAACCACCGCCTGGGTATTAAGTATCCCCCGCGTTTTTGTTTCTACACCGGTGACCGTATTACCTGTGATACACACTTTTATAGCTTCATCGACAACAATCTCAAGGTTTGGTACTGAAGACAAGTAATCATCCATTGCTGAATTATAAAGTTGGCGGTCCACCTGTGCGCGGGTTGCGCGTACCGCTGCGCCTTTTGACATATTCAATCTGCGATACTGGATTGCAGCTTTATCAGTAATAAACCCCAGTATCCCGCCAAGCGCATCAGTTTCCTTTACTAACTGCCCTTTCGCAAGCCCGCCGACTGCGGGATTACACGATAGATGCCCGAGGTTCAACCGCGCAAGTGTTATTAACGCAGTCCTGCAACCCATCCGTGCGGATGCTGATGCAGCATCACAGCCTGCATGCCCGCCACCGATTACTATCACATCATAGTTACTGTTCACAATCTAATAATATTCCCTGTTTTTACGGACTTATACGCTGCATCAACAAACCGTACAGTTTCCACAGCATCCGTCCCGGGTATAGGAGGTTGAGTATTATCAATAATACTTTTTACCCAACCGCCGAGTTCAACATTAAACGGCGCTTCAGTGCTAAACCCCAGTGTTTCGTTATCTACAATCTCACCTGAAGGCAATTGTACTTCCAATAATTTTGAATTAGTTGCAGCGCGGCTGCGCATAATACATCCTTCAAATCTTATAGAAAAACCATAATCACCCTGTGAGAACCCTACTCCACCGAGATAGCTCACTACACAACCGTTGTCAAACCTTGCATGCACAGAAATAAGATCTTCAATTTCATGAGGTGACGGCAATTTCTTTTCCTCAATCGCATGGACTTCAACAATTTTTCCGCACATAAGGTTACGCAGGAAATCCATCTCGTGTATACCAACTTCATATAAGAACCCGCCGGTCATCGCGCGAATAGTCCGCCATTTAGGGCCTTTAGAAAAATCATTATGAGAGATCCTCCAGGCTGTTGCCTGTAACGGCGCGCCGTATATCCGTTCCTTCGCAATCCTTAGGATTGTGCGCATAGGTTCATAATACCGCAATACCTGCCCAACCATAAGAATCTTGCCTGTTTTTTTCGCTACAGCATTCATTTCCTCTGCGTCATCGATTCTAATCGCCATAGGTTTTTCTACATATACATTTTTTCCTGCATTCAAAGCTTTAAGCACAAGCTCGTAATGCGTTGCCGGTGGAGTTGATATTGCAACACCTTCAAGGTCAGATGCCAGAAGGTTTTCCAGTTTATCAACAGATACCGCGTTATATTTCTCAGCATATTTCTTGCGGTTAACTTCATTTATATCAAATACAGCGGTAATATCCGCTAAACCGTTACTAACAATCCCTGCGCTTACACGTTCCACTATACCGCCACAGCCGATAAGGCCTATCCTAATTTTTTCTGGCATAAAAACAAATCCTTTCTTTCTTCTTAAATACTTTTAAGTAATTATATCATAATGTCTCTTTAATCACTGCAGATGTTTGGTATTTTATACTTGACCTTTAGTTTTATAATGTCTACTATATTTTAAAACCGTCATAGCGGTTAATTATTTTTAGTAACAGGAAGGCGTTTGTCATGTTGAGATATTATCAAATAAACAACGCTAAGATCGCGGAAACCGATAATACAAACGGCAACATACTGTTTTTCGTCAACCCCACGGATGATGAAAAACGGTTATTAATCAACGATTACAAAATTGATGAACACACATTGAACTCTGCATTAGACCCTGACGAGCTTTCACGTATAGAGACCGAACCTGACCATATTGCCATAATATTTAAACGCCCGAAAAATTATTCATCAAAAGACGATTTTCATTTCAAAGTAGTCTCGACCGGCCTTTTTTTGTTCAGCAAATATTTAATCATAGTTTTACCGGAAGACGTCCCGTTGTTTGAAAGCAAACTCTTTAACCGGTTGAACAGTATCGAAGATGTTATGTTAAAAGTAATCTCGCGGTCTATCTACCATTTTATGGAACATTTAAAAGTGATAAACATGATAGCTGAGGAGTTAGAACAAAAAATTAACCGTGCAATGGAAAACCGTTATCTCATCAACATGTTTACACTAGAAAAAAGTTTGATTTATTACCTTAACGCCATAGATTCCAACGGTGTATTGATAGACAAAATGAAAGCACACAGTACAAAATTAAATTTCAGCACTGAACAAGTGGAAACCCTTGAAGATTTAATCATTGAGAACCACCAATGCTATCGCCAGGCAGAGATTTATTCCAACATCCTGGGAAGTTTGATCAGTGCGCGTGCGTCAATTGTCAATAATAACCTCAGCGTGATAATGAAAAAACTAAACGCCGTGGTTATCTCAATTGCAGTCCCCAGTTTTTTTGCAGGTGTCGGCGGTATGTCAGAGTTTACCATGATGACGAACCCAAAAAACTGGAAAGTACCTTATTGGCCAATAGCTTACCTATTATTTATTTTATTAAACGTCGGGATCGGGCTCATTACATACAGATTTGTTGTACGCTGGGAAAAACTTGAAAAGTAATTCCCACGTTTTTGCAACGTCCTGTCTTACTTTATTTCCTTAACCGCAGCTTCAATACGTTCCACAGTTTCCGCAATATCCTTATCCTTATGCGAATAATTTATGTATGACACACCGTATAATGACACGCCGTGTTTGTAACACGCGCGGTAAAAGTTGGTATCCACATTTTTTTCAATAAAAACAAATTGCGGGCATACGGGATATCCTTTAACTTCAACCGGGAAACTGTTTCTTTTAAACACTTCATTTACGCCATCCCACAAATTTTTACCTTTCTCCCACAGATGCGTAATAACATTATTATCTTTATAAAACTTTAGGACAGCCTTCACTGCGGCTAATGATAACGATTCACCGCCAAAAGTTGAGGATATAGAAATCGTACTTGCACTATCAATCAACTCCTTTTTCCCGCAATAAACGGATATCGGCATACCGTTCGCACAACCTTTGGCGAATACCGCGAGGTCTGGCATAATATTAAAATACTCATGCGCACCGCCTTGCGCTACACGGAAACCAGTTACTATTTCGTCAATCACAAGTAATGTTCCATACTTTTGTGTTAACGCGCGTACTGCCGGAAGAAATTCTTTACCTTTATCCATATCAAGATAACTGGACGCAACAACTGCCACTGCGGTGGTATTACCGTATTCCGCGAAATATTTTTCCCACGGTTCTATATTTCCCCAGGGAAGGTTTGTATGCAACTGCCCGAGTTCAAGCGGTACACCGCGGGTAGGTTCTGTATTCGCAATCCCTGCGGGTACGCTTGCCCCGGCAACGGGTATTGATAACACATTAAGCCATCCGTTGTACCCACACTGAACGACACGGCTGCGTTTAGTAGCGTTTCTTGATATTTTTATACAGGCAGCTATTGCTTCCCCGCCGGTTTTCAGGAACCTCACTTTTTCTGCACAGGGAATGACTTCGGTCAACATCTTAGCAACTTCGCCTTCCAAAACATGCGGATGGCCGAATACAATACCGTTCTCAAGCTGATCCTTTATTGCCTGATTAATTTCCGGGACTGCGTACCCTAGTGATACCGGGCCAAGGCCGTTGCGGTAATCAATGTACTCATTCCCATCAGCATCCCATACGCGGCACCCTTTCCCGCGAACGATTACTGCGGGTTCTTCAGGTTTGAGCCTCGGCGATTTCGAATTTGTTGAACTTCCCGCACCGAGATAATTAACCGATTCTTCGTAAAGTTTCCACGATTTTTCTGTAGATTTTGCCATACCTAATTCAATCTCCTCAATTTAGCAAGTTTGTTTACATTCACATATAGTTAAATTATACTATTTTTTTTATTTTTCAAGAATAGCGAGGCTGGTTTTTAAAAAAATAATTTTTTCACTTGAATATTTTTTTCCAGTTTCAAATAACAACATAACATCGTTATCAGTAGACGCGATACATGAATACGCAGAGTACCAGGTAGTAAGCATATAACTCAGCGGCCATGATCGACAATCATCGTAAGATAACCGCAAGGTAAGCTTTCTCCGCCGTTTCATGTCAGCAGGGTTGGAGAACAGAATTATATCCGGTTTATTCTTCCGTTCAACCTTCCGTATACTCGCTTGGCAGACAGGTTCTATCAACACTTTGTCAAGCACAGCAGGTGTCCATGTAAATCCCGCATCTTTGCTTATAGACGTTAACCTGAAATTATTTGTGCGGGACTTACTACGCATGTTTAGCAGTAACGTACCGTCGGAAAGCTCAACTGCTTCGCATTCATTTGTACCTTCGCCGGGTACTGAACCACCTATTTTCCATGTATTCCCATGGTCGTCACTGTAAACTATATGAGAATGTGTAATCTTTTCTCCTATCACCGAGTGATTACACGGAATAATTAACCGGCCGGATTTAAGTTGAATCCCTGCTCCGGGCCCAGTTGCGTACCACCGCCAGTCCGGCAGTTTTACCTGCCCCGTTATCTCCTGAGGTTTTGACCATGTAACTCCGTTATCCTTACTTTTTGATATCCATACCGTCCGCGTTTTCGGCAATTTACCCGTATTACCTTGTTTCCCTCCGCTTTTCCCTGGATTATGTGACATCAATAAAATAATTTCGTTTGTCACTTTATCTACAACAGCACACGGGTTCCCGCAAGTATTATTCTCATCATCCCAGATAACAACCTGTTTTTCCCATGAACTGCCCCCATCTGTACTGCGTTTAAGCAGAAGGTCAATATCTCCGGTATCGCTCCCGCTATTTTTACGCCCTTCACAAAACGCGAGCAGTGTACCGTCAGGTGCAACAATCAATGATGGGATCCGGTACGTATGGTACCCGTCAGTTTTGCTGACATAAACATCTGTAGATGAAAATATGTTTCGTATAGTACTACCATCCGCTGAGAATACTATACCCGCAAAAACCAGCAATGTTATTGTGGAAGATATAGCAAGAAGAAAGAGGCGTATTTTTGTCAGGATTTCAGTCATGCACTTATCCTATACAATATTTTGTTGCTGCATTTATCTGTTCTATCTCCCATATTTTTAGTCCTAATTAGAGATTTCTGTAACATTCAGACCGGACAAGGATATTCTACCAAATGTTTGTGATAAGTCAAAACAGGAATTGTTCACGTCGGAATAAATCTTGGAGGAATGCTATCTCGCTTTGTCCCCTTTGTCCCCTTTGTGTCCCCTTAGAACATAGAGAGTTCCTTTCCCTGTAATACCCGTCTTTTGAAAAACACATAGAGCAACCATTTCTGTCAAATCACGAGAAGCAGTTCTTTTCGTAGTATTATTAATTTCTTGATAAATCTGATTGCTAATTTGTCCTTGCTGTTTGATGTATTTTACAGCATTAAATTGCCTTTCGTTCAATCCAAGCCTGTTTAAAACGTCTTCCGTAAAAATATCCCTTGATAGTATTGTCTTGAATTCCAGATTTCGTATAGAAATAAATTCCGGTTCCGGCAATCCTTGAGCCTTACACTGTTTAACCATTTCTAATGTTCCCGAACCCGCTTGTTGAATATAATCAGCAAGATATAACACCGTTGACAATAAAGGATTCGTCGGATGGGAGGCATGGGGCCTTTTAAGATCTTCAATTTTCAAGTTTGTAGGCAATGTTCCTGAGTTCCATATTTCTATGCGATCAAAAAATACCATCACCTGAACCGAAGATGTTGTGTTATAGTCACGATGTGCTATCGCATTAACGATTGCTTCCTGTATAGCAAAAACTGGGATTTCTCTTGGTCTTTTGACCTGAACAGTATGTTCCTGCTGAATAACCGGGAATTTAATGGAATCCAAAACAAAACTGACTGCCTTATCAACCTGTTCAAATAAGTTCTCTTCATAAATATGGTATGAAGTAAATGGTTTCTCTACCTGAATACTTGGTATTTGAATGCATTTTATTTTAGCTTGGTCAAAATATTTACGTGGTTCCTTACCGAACAAAAGAATAGCGGCATTAGTCAGTTTCCCTTCATGTAAAAGTTTAAGGTGAGTTAAAACTTCTTTTGTAGAAGCTTCCGGATTTATTGGAAAATTACGTTTTTCTCGTGCTACTTGTATAAACCATTTTACCTTCTTATTATCTATATCAGAATACTTTGCACCTCCACAAATCCGATGATCAAAAACAGATCTACCAACCACTCCTTTTTCTTTTAAAAATACTATTAGGCTATCATAAACCAAGTCGGTTAATTCGGTTGGATTGCTGAATCTCCGATAACTGTAACCAGACCTAGGATTTTTAATTTCTTTAATGAGCTTTTGAACACCAGCCTCACGATTTTTATCATTGGCACCGTTTTCACCTTTGATATATATCAGAATAGCCTTATGTTTATCTTTCGCCTCACGAAATTCTGCTTCAGTCGGCGAGATTTTGTTTCCGACTGTTCCGCCATATTGCTGTCCGAAAACTCCTATATAAATATCGCCCTTCCTGACTTCCACAAGATAAGCCGTCTCAGTTGATCTGCTTTTTGCCGGCGAATCTTCAAATAGAAATACGTCAAAATATTCTGATAAAAGAACGTCCCCTAGGATGAAGTCCTTGACCGCCCTGCGTTCTTCTTTCAGTTCCTTTTGTACACCGCTAACAAATATTTTGTATTTACGCATAACTTTAACCCACCTCTGATTCAAGTCGAATAATATAAACAAGCCCTATATTTTTATTCATTTTAGGATTCTCAGTAAAATTCATCATAGTACATCCGGATAACGACGAGAACATAATTGCCAGATATACGGTGTAGGTATATTTTTTTAATATTTCAATTCCTCTTTTCAGACCCATAACGACCAGACATGAATATTCTACTAAATGTTTGTGGTAAGTCAAAACAGGAATTGTTCGCGACGGAGTAAAAAGTAGAGGCGATTGGATGCCATCAGAACATGGTTTATGGGACAGGGTGTGTAAGAACCTTAACGAATCATACTAACAACATCCTTGATGATAGGCAATCTTATTACTAGGTTACATTTCTTTCATCAATAATCTATTAATAAAGTTCAATAGCTTATTTTCTTTGGGTAACACCTGGTTCTTGTCAAATATTGCAATAGCTCCAATTTGCGATTCTTTTGTGAGAATATCCTTGTACTCTAAATGAATATGTCCCTGCTGGGGATGTTCTATTAGGTCTTGGCAATAGCCTTGTAGTGCTCTAAGTCCTTCTTCAGTTCCATAAATACATATAACGTTGTTTTCAAAACGTAGTTCAAGATCATTTTTAGAAAAATCAGGACACCGAAATTCTTCTGACATAATTAATACCTTCCTTATTTGTAAATAACATATTAAAAAAACAATTGTTCTTCAATCGAAGAACACGAGCAGTACGACCGGACAAGGATATTCTATCAAATGTTTGTATGAAGTCAAACCAGGAATTATTCACGACGGAAGAAAAAATGGAGATGAGGGGAATCGAACCTCTGCCCTAAATATTCTTATAAATATCCCAGTTTTTTTACCCAGCAACGGCGTTGAGCCATGCTTGCGCGATAAAGGCGTGGCCCGCAACGGTAGGATGCACACCGTCCGCAGCCCAGTACTCCGGCGGTTGTTTCGTAATAGCATCCCTAAACATTTTATCAAGCGGTATATGAACATCCGCGAACTCTTTTGCGAGTTTATTCACGATCTGGATCTTAGGGTCAAGATCTTCATGTAAATGCATAATTTTTGGTACATCCGAGAGAAACGGGTTGAGGATAACAATCTTAGTCCCCGGCAACTCTTTTTTTACCCGGGTAAGAATTACGCGGTATTCCGACTCAAACACATTATCTGCAGTTAACGCGTTTTTTGTATACCGGTGCCACGAGTTGTTAACCCCTATCATGATTGACACTAAGTTTGGTTTTATAGCGATACAATCTGCATCCCACCGCGCAACTAGGTCGCAAGTACGGTTTCCGCTGATCCCGCGGTTGATAAACTTGAGGTTAAGCTCGGGACTTTTTGCGAGCATCCACCCTGCGGTAATCATTGCATACCCATGCCCGAGAGCAGCAGGATTATCTTTCTGCCGGCCCGCGTCAGTGATACTATCCCCCTGGAAAAGAATAACATCGTTTTTGTTGATTAAATTAGTTCCCATTTTTTTATACACCTTTCTTTAAGGAAATACTAAAGTTTTATTATACAACTTTTTTTTACGCAGTAAATTCGCACCTGACTCTCTTTTTAAAGAGATTTTGTATAATTGTAATAGTTAGGCATTTATATAGTTTAGAAGTAATGGAGGAACAATTTTTTTATGAGTACCGTATTAGCGATTAACGGCGGGCAAAAGGCCAGGACAAAACCGTTCCCGGCACGCAAACCTTATGGTGAAGAAGAAATTAAGCTCGTAACCGAAGCGATTAATTCACAGAACCTATTTCGCTGGGGCGGCAAAAAAGTATCTGAGTTTGAGAAACGTTTTTGTGAACTTTACGGTATGCAATACTCCGTAGCGTCAACTTCAGGTAGTTCAGCAATTCATCTCGCGGTTGCTGCAATTAATCCTAACCCAGGCGATGAAATCATTACCGCACCGGTAACCGATATGGGAACTATACTCGGTATTTTAATGCAGAACGCAATCCCCGTCTTTGCTGATGTTGACCCTGAAAATTATATTATGGACCCTAAAAGTATTGAAAGTAAAATTACTAAACGCACAAAAGCTATACTTGTGGTGCACCTTTTTGGCAACCCCGCTGACATGGACGCGATTATGTCAATCAGTAAGAAACATAACGTCCCAGTGATCGAAGATAGCTGCCAGGCATATATGACGTATTATAAAGACAAGTTAGTAGGTACAATCGGCGATATTGGCTGTTTCTCGATGCAACAATCAAAACATGCAACTGCCGGTGATGGAGGGATTACCATAACGAATAACGAAAAGTATTTTGACCATATGCAGTTATTTATGGATAAAGGTTGGGCACGGAAAGGGTATGGTGTCCGCGCATACCATTTCCTCGGTGTGAACTACCGTATGAACGAACTCACCGGTGCGGTAGCAGTTGCGCAGCTTGATAAAGTAGAAACTGTGGTTAAGTCCCGCCGCGCAATTGGTGACGGTATTACACAGCTGATAAAAGACGTGAAAGGCGTACAAGCACTTAAAGTATACCCCGGCGGTAAACCTTCCTACTGGCTTTACGGCCTAAAATCGTTGAACCATCCAGCGGAAACATTTGCGAAAGCATTAACCGCGGAAGGCGTTAGTGCTGGAGCAGGATATATCGGTAAACCAATATATATCTGTAGTGAAGCTATGCACAGTAAAGCTACTTACGGGACGTCACATTGCCCATTTGACTGCCAGCATACTGACGCTAAGATTGAGTATAAAGAAGGTTTATGCCCTGTATGTGAGAAAGAACTAGATAATCTTGTTTGTATAGGGATTAATGAGGACTACTCGCAGAACGATGGTAAGGATATTGCTACAGCTATACAGAAGGTTGCTGAGAATTTGTAATACAATACAAGGGTACGAAACTTTTTCTCGCTCCAGACTTGTATAGAATAGGATATATAGTTATGGAAATTATTGATATTAACACAATCTTCGGGGTATCACCAAGAAAAGAACAGGACGTGTCGTTTCCACAGTTACAAAAGGTTTTGGATAAACACAATATCACGCGCGCATGCGCATTATCATGGAAAGGCGTATATTACGATTACGAACTTGGTAATGAGGAAACACTATCAACCACAAAACTTGACCCAAGGATAATACCCATCGCGACAATAGACCCACGCAGGTTCTATGGCGATACACACGGCAAACTGGCGGATAGTATAGTATCCTCAGGGTTTAAGGCATTACGTTTATTCCCTGATATACAAGGATGGCCATTAACCTATGCACCGTTTTATCAAATAGTAAATACCATAATTATGAACACTCGTTTACCGCTGATACTTCCCACCCCGCGGTTAGGATTCATTACTGACTGCGTTGAAATCCTAGAACAAAACATCACACCGTGCGTACCTCTGGTATTCACCGGGATAAACTACGCGTTCCTCTCAGAAGCGCTGGTAGTAATGAAAACTCATAAGAACGTTAATATTGACACTTCGTTATTTGACACACCTGACGGATACGAATTAATAAACAAAGAAGGGTGTGTGTCACAAATAATGTTGGGGACAGGATCTCCGGCAAACTACTTTCTCCCGGCTTATGAATCGGTAATGCGTTCAACACTTGATGACAAGGAAAAATCATTAATTTTTGCGGGGAATGCTGTAAGGATACTTGATATATGACTAACAAACCCTGCCGGATAATTGACGTTCACGCGCATTACGGCAAATGGTTTTTCCCAATATATTCCGATACCCCTGACAATATCTTTGAGATAATGAACCGTAACAGTATCGATAAAATAGTCCTATCTTCAACTCAAGCAATCGTTTACAACATGGTTGCCGGCAACGCGGAACTCGCTGAGATATTGGACAAACACTCCGGGTTCTACGGTTATATTTTTCTCAACCCCAACTACATTGACCTGTCGTTCAAAGAACTAGAAAAGTATATGGGTAACCACAAAAAGGTTTTGGGGTTAAAACTTTATAGCGAAGGGTATATTGCTCAACCACTGAACTGTGACGGGCACAAAAAGTTTTTAACTGAAACACAAACACGTTTCCCCGGTACACCGGTATTGTTCCACTGTTATTCCGCAACGGCTGCGATGCAGCTTGCTGGTGTGGCGAAACAGTTTCCGAACCTCAACTTTTTGATGGGGCACATGGGCGGTGCGCAGTGGCGCTCGGCAGTAGATTGCAGTATTGGTATACCAAACCTGTACCTCGAGATATGTTCCGGCAACTTTGACCGCGGTAAACTTGAGTATGCGGTTAGTAAAGTCGGGGCGGGCCATATTCTTTATGGCAGTGATGTTACATTGATCAACCCCGCACAAATGGTTGGAATGGTACTCGACGCGGAAATCAGCGAAAATGACCGCAACTTAATCTTCAGCAAAAACGCAACGCAATTATTCAGATTTTAATAAACCCTGCGAACGTTTTTGTGAACGCTTTCAATTCCGACGCTGCGTCGGAATTATAGAGTGAACAAAATGTTTGCAGGGTTTAGTATTTTCCCAGTTCTAACGCGGTATTGATGAACGTAATATAGTTTTCTTCGGCCTTTTTCGCAAGCGGCGAATTTATCGGTGCAGCAGTAGGCATAATAACGTATCCCCCGCCGGCTTTCGCGCTGTCCATACATTTTTTAACGATCTCCACGATTTCGGTAGTATTGCATTGCTCGAGAAACTTTAGTTGTATATTCCCGAATATACACAGCTTATCCCCCGCCCGTTTTTTTAGGTCAGCAAGTTCTATATCCCCGTCGGGCGGCGCTTCACACGGGTCAATCGCATCCGCACCGGTTGCGACAATCATATCCAGAACTTTCCCAATTTTCCCGTGGCTATGCACCCTAACTTTCCCGCCCTTTGAATGCACTAGTTCTGTCATCTCACGGACATACGGGACAACAAAACGGTCAAACATCGCAGGCGGTAAGTACGGCGGTGTAGCGTACTCTGGCCCGCAGATACGGTAAAGATCTGCCACCCCAACGGAAAGCATATTCTTAAGGTTCTGCATAACACGTTCATGCAATATTTTCACGCATTTCTCAAAATGAGCGGTTTCCATCATTGCCCACAGCGTAAACTCACCGAACTCCATTAACTGCGCGGCAATCACCATAGGGTCTGCCAACGACGGCATCACGATTCCGTGGTCACCAAGTTCAGTCTTTACTCTTTGGAAATCAGTAAAGTTATAGGTTACAGGCTCATAGGGTAATGCCAGCATTTTATCAACATCCTCCGGTGTTTTACACCAGTGTTCAGTTACCCAGTTGGTATGGACATTATCAATCCGTTTAGTGATTTGTGTCAAAATACCAGCCGGTGTTTCAAGAACAGACTTAGTTATCCACGCATTATCTTCCCGTGTACGTTCAGTCTTGATATTTGGCTTATACGCAGAACACGCAAGCCGCTGTGTTGAATTCGGGTCCCACATAACAACGCAATCAGTTTTCTCGCGGATAACATCCATTAACCGTTTATATGACGTGTCATTATTCTCCCACGCTTTTGAATTATACCCCACAAGTTCGTAAGTGGATACCGGCACACGGTCGGGAACTTTATGCTCAATCACCGTTAATAACCGTTCTCTAGACGACATTACTGCCATATACTTCATACCTCTCAATCCCGTTAACTGTTTATCATTGATGTTTATTATATTATTTTTTATAATCTTAAAAACGTGAATAATTTAAAGTTTTGAATTATAGATCATGGAGGAGTTTATAGAATGAACGCGCGTGAACGGTTTAACAAAGTTATGCACTGGCAGAAAGCTGACCGCGTACCTAACATGGACTTCGGGTACTGGAACGAAACTATTCCTATCTGGCATACACAAGGGTTACCCAAGGAAATTAAGAACGCAGTACAACTAGAAAAACACCTTAAACTCGAAGGTATGGACAGTATCCCAACGATATCGCTACGCAACGCTTTTTTACCGGGCTTCAAACGCGAAGTTCTGGAAGATAAGGGCGACCACCAGATAATTATTGACGGTAACGGCGTTATCTGCGAAATCTCAAAAACCGCGGTCTCAATCCCGAAATATATCAAATATTCATTAGAAACCCGTGAGGATTGGGATAAGATTAAGAAAGAAAAACTTGACCCGCTCGTTAAGGGACGGGTATTACCGAAAGAACAATGGAAGAAGTTGGTTGACACTGCACATGCCGAAGGTATGCCTGTGCGGGTAAGTGTGGGTTCGTTATACGGCTGGCTGCGTAACTGGATGGGTGTAGAAAACTTTTCGATTGCAATGATGACTGACAAAGACTGGGTTGAAGACATGATGGAACATTTGACACAAATGACATTATACATGATCGACCAAACATTGCCGGGGTTGGAGGTAGACTTTGCTGCGTGGTGGGAAGACATGGCCTATAACCACGGCCCGTTGTGCTCACCGAAACTGTTTGAAGAACTCATGGTCCCGCGGTATAAACGTATTACGGATAAACTAAAAACTTACGGTATTGACGTCAACGTATTAGACTGCGATGGATGCATATACGAACTCGTCCCTGGCTGGCTGGAGAGCGGGATCAACTGTATGTTCCCCATAGAAGCCGCATGGACTGACCCGCTGGAACTACGTAAACGCTGGGGTAAAAAAGCTTTGTTAATCGGCGGAGTCAATAAACTCGAACTTGCAAAAGGTAAGGCTGCGATTGATGCGGAACTTGCAAAACTAAAACCGTTGATTGACGATGGCGGGTATATCCCCACAGTTGACCACAGGGTACCCCCGGATGTTAGCTACGAAAACTATTTGTATTATATTGAACAAAAACTCAAAATATTATAGTTTTCAATAATAAAGGAAAAACATTAAGTGGATAATAAAGTTACTATCCGATCGATCATAATTAGTTTAATCGGCGTATTCATAAGCGTACTATGGATCCGTTCATCTGAAGTACTAGCTACCCGCTGTCAAATAACAGAATCCGTAGTCCCGATCACCGCGATGACAATGATCATGTTTTTAGTGTTACTCAATCCTATACTCCAGTTCATAGGCAAAAAATTTAGCTTGCCTGCAAATGAACTTGTTTTGATATACACATTTATAACCATTGGGTCAGTGATGTCCGGTATAGGAATAACCCAAGCATTTCTCCCGTACCTCGTCGTACCTTTTTACTACGCTGAACCAACAAATAAATTTGCTGAGATGCAGCAATACCTACCCTCATGGCTTGGCCCGCGTGACCCGGAAACTATCCGCGGTTTTTTTGAAGGTTCCTTCAACGGCATAGTTCCATGGGAACACTGGGTTGGGCCTTTAGCGTTTTGGTTACTTTTTTTTGTTCTCTTCTGGTGGGTTGCTACGTGTATATGGGCAGTTATGCGTAAACAATGGGCAGAAACTGAACACCTGGGGTTTCCGTTGATAAACATTCCCTACAGTATCATCACCGAAAAATCAATTGAAGGAAAAGATGATACCGCCGTACCGTTTTTTAAAAATAAACTTATGTGGGCAGGTTTTGCAATCGCTGGATTGTACCAGTTAACTAACATGCTAAACGCGATTGACCCAACGATACCGTGTATTGGCTGGTCATACTCGTTCAATAAAATTTTAACAGAATTCCCGTGGAAAAACATTGCTAATACAACAATATACTACCGCCCTGAACTGGTAGGGCTTGGATACCTTATTCCTGCGGAAATACTTTTATCAATCGTTATCTTTTACTGGATTGAAAACTTTTTGTGTGTCTTTGGATATGCCATGCATATCGCAACACCAGGATTTCCACATAATCTTCAACAATCACTCGGCGGTTATCTTGCATTAATCGTGATGATAATCTGGATCTCCCGCCGGCATCTTAAAATAGCCCTGAAAAAAGCTATCTTTAACACTCCCGAGATTGATGATAGTAAAGAACCGCTTCCCTACCGCATAGCAGTCTTCGGCGGAATTGCAGGGTTTATAGCAATAATACTTTTTTGCGCAGCAGCCGGTATTGCGTGGTGGGTTGCAACCGGGTTTTTCTTACTGATCTTTGGTACACTTTTCATATACGGCCGTATCCGTGCGGAAACCGGTATACCCTCGCAATGGATTTATCCCCACACAATTATCCGGCAAAGCCCGTTTTATGTATTTGGCATTGACGCTTTCAAGATCGGGGGTACACTCCAAACACTCTCAGCATTGCCAATGTTTTTTTTCCTAGCAAACGGCGGGTTTTTTACGCAGTCTACGGTTTACCAGCTTGAAAGTTATCAATTAGCCGATAAAACAGGGTTTTCAAAACGTATAATGACCTGGGTAGGAATCTCTGCTATGCTCATAGGTTTAATCCTTGCATTCTGGATCTACCTCTCAACGTATTATCAATACGGATTGAACACGCTTGCGAACCAGCGATTGGCATACTGCCTTACGTCATATACCGAAATATCCAAAATGCTGCAATTACCGTCATCAAATAATCCTTTACTTATAACATGGACAGTCATAGGATTTATTATTACCCTGATACTATCCTTTATACGGCAATATGTATCCTCCGGGTTTATACTAAACCCAATAGGCTATGTTGTTGCTACGACATACGGGTATAATCTATGGTCCGCGTTCTTTGCAGCATGGATTGCAAAGGTACTCATTATGCGGATGGGCGGGATAAAATTATACCGCAAATTCATACCCTTTTTTCTGGGATTAGCAATCGGCACATTTTTCTTAACCGGCGTGTTATGGCCGATTATAGCCGCATTTTTTAAAGGCGTAAGATACCACGTGTGGTTTGTGTAATCACTAAATACTACTTGTTTAATAAAGAAAATAATTGGGATAATAGGTTATATGGAATTAATCGCAAATTGGCTTTGGAATCATGACAACAACCCGGCTAATACGTGGATGTGTTTCCGTAAAAGTTTTGTTATCAACAATCCATCCCAGGATTTAGAAGCCGCTGTTTCAGTTGATTCTAAATACTGGTTATGGATTAACGGTAAACTAGTAGTATTCGAAGGCGGCTTAAACCGCGGCCCCGAACCCGGAGCCGGGTATTTTGATACTATTAACATTGGAAAATATCTTGTAAACGGCAGAAATACCATTGCTGCGCTTGTCTGGTACTGGGGCAACTCCGGACGTAATAACGTTGACAGCGGCCAAGGCGGTTTTTTGTTTCAAACAAAATCCCCCAGGTTGGCACTGATCAGCGATAATACCTGGAAAACAAAAGTTCATCCTGGATATTACCCAACCGCAGAACCCAATCCATCATATTTATACGGAGGACACAATCTAGGTTTTGATGCAAGGCAGGATATCCCGGGTTGGCATAAACCCGTGTATGACGATACCGGCTGGGAAAATGCTACTGAAAAAGGAAAAGCCGGAATCAAACCCTGGGGCAACTTATCACCGAGACCTATACCATTATGGAAAGATTATGGATTAAAAAAATATTGTAAAACCTTCACAAAAAAAACAGGCAATAAACTCGTAGTAGAAGCCGACCTCCCCTATGCAGCACATATAACCCCTTTTTTTAGAATAAAATCAAAAACAGGCGGTTTATCCATAGATATCCGCACTGACCGGTATGAAGTCCATGGCGGCCCTGGTGATGACAAAAATGTTTATAAATCACACAGGGTTGAATATCTAACAAAACCCGGCATCCAGGAATTTGAAGCTTACGACTGGCTATTTGGAGAAAAAGTAATATTTACCTTCCCCGATGAAGTTGAAATCCTTAACTTAAAATTCAGGGAGACAGGTTATAACGTTGATTTTGAAGGAAGGTTCAACTGTAACGACAAATTTATCAATAAACTTTATGATAAATGCAGCAGAACCTTATATATTTGTATGCGCGACAATTATATGGATTGTCCTGACAGGGAACGAGGACAATGGATTGGTGATGTGAGCTCACAAATTCCCCAAACATTTTATGCGCTTGGACGTCCCGCGGACTTACTTACAAAAAAAGCGATCCACGATTTTATCAACTGGAAAAACGGCGATATCCTCAGGGGAAACATCCCGGGCACTAAGTGCAGTGAATTACCTTCGCAATCACTTAATGCTATCAGCGAGATTGGCATGATAATGACATATTACCTGCACAGCGGAGATAAAAGTGTTTTAGTTTATGCGTATGAATCAATTAAAAAGTATATCCTTTTATGGAAACTAAACGCTGATGGTTCAGTTATCCCCAGAAACGGCAACTGGGCATGGTTTGACCACGGGATCAACGTTGACCGCCCTGTACTAGAGAATGCATGGTATCTTTCAGCACTAAAATCTGCGAATACAATTGCGGAATTAACCGGTAATAGATCGGATTGCAGGATTTATGGTGACAGGATATCTGTTATACAAAACAATTTTGATAAACTGTATTGGAAAGATGATGGTTACCGTTCCGGTGAATCAAACGATGACCGCGCAAATGCGCTAGCAGTATTATCAGGGTTAGTTGATAAAAGCAAATATGAACACATTCTAAAAATATTTTTGGAAGTAAACAATTCAACGCCCTATATGGAAGGCTATGTCCTGGAAGCAATGTTCAAAATGGGATACGGTAAACATGCACTAACAAGAATGCGTGAGAGATATGGTAAACTTGTAAAAAACTCAAACACAACTTTGTGGGAAGACTTTTTTGTTCTCGGAACAAAAAACCATGCATGGTCCGGTGCGCCTTTAACTATCATCAGTAAATATATCGCCGGTATATTCCCGGCAACACCCGGATATGAAACTTTTTATGTATTACCCCAACTTTTTGACTTAAAATCGTTGAGTATAAAAGTTCCTTCTGTAAAAGGTGATATTGAAGTAGAAATCATAAATAATACTTCAAAATATTCAATGAAATTAACATCTCCCGTAGGTACAAAAGCAATAGTCGGGATTCCCAAAAACCTTTCACCAAAAATACGCGGGCAAATAAAAATTAACGGTTCCGTTGTATCGAAAAAAGGAATAGTTGATGAGGACAACGGGTATGTTATGTTTACAATACCTTCCGGAAAGCACATTATTTCTCAACAATAAATAAAATATTTTTTAGTAAAGGAATAAAAGACACATGAAAACCGGTATCACATTAAGAGCGTTATTGATCAGTTTTGTTTCTGTAATCCTTGGTTCATTATGGACCCGGCAATCAGAACTACTTTCCGCTACCTGTGCAATCTCAGAATCTGTCCCAACAATGCACGGTATGGCAATCCTCATATTTTTGGCAGTACTCTACCCGGTTATCAATATGGTTGGTAAAAAATACAACTTTTCCCGTGGCGAACTCATAACGATATACATTTTTACAACCATTGGCTGTGTGATGGCCGGCACGGGTATCATACAGGCACTACTTCCCTACCTAGCGGTTCCGCGCTACTTCGCGACACCGGATAACGGTTTTTTGGATATAATTGACAAACTACCCTCATGGCTTAGCCTACAGGATATGGATGTAATAAATCAGTTTTTTGAAGGCAGCCCCGGCGGAGCGGTACCGTGGAAACACTGGATCAAACCATTATCTTTATGGCTACTTTTTTTTGTGGTTTACTGGTGGGTAATAATGTGCGTATGGATAATATTAAGAAAACAATGGGTTGAGAATGAACGTTTAACTTTCCCTCTGACAACAATACCGTTATACCTTACCGACGCAGCGGCAACACCGGAGCAAGGACTTGACCCCGATAAAACCCCGCCGTTTTTAAAAAACCCGTTAATGTGGATAGGATTTTGTTTTGCCGGCGGGTACCAAATACTATTAATGCTTCACGCGGTAAACCCCGACTTCCCGGCAGTAGTATACTCTTACCCGATGGGAAAATTTTTTACGGAATACCCCCTGAAATCAATATCTTCCACAGCAATGATTTTTAAATGGGATATTGTTGGACTGGGATACCTTATCTCAACGGAAATACTTTTTTCAGTATGGTTTTTTTACTGGGTTAACAACATCCTTACCGTAATACTTACCGCTACAGGTTCAGTTGCCGGGGGTAAAGTTTTCCCGGAAGCACAGGCAATCGGCGGAAATATCGCGATGGTACTCATAATTTTGTATGTCTCAAGAAAACACCTCGCAGCTGTACTAAAGAACGTGTTCACAAAAACAAAAGCTATTGACGATACCACTGAACCATTCACTTATCGCATAGCAGTCTTAGGCGGGCTTACAGGGTTTATAGCGTTAATCCTTTTTTGCGCTGCTGCGGGTATGCCATTATGGCTCTCCGCGTGTTTCTTCGGGTTTATCCTATGTTTTGTCATAGTATACGGCCGTATCCGTGCGGAAACCGGTACTCCAGCAGTATGGTTATTTTTGCACTCACAGATAAAGTACGCGCCAATTGATACGTTTGGTTCCGCATTTTTTATCCCCGGCGGGGATATCCAAGGCGTTAGTGTAATGACAAACTTTCATTTTCTTATCCACGGCGGGTTCCTAAATCAAGCTTCAATTTACCAGCTTGAAGCTTTCCAGTTAGGCGATAAAGCCGGCGGTATCTCAAGAAAAGGTATAGCGTTACTCGGGTTAGGCGCTGTAGCGTTTGGTTTTATCGTTGGGGTAATGATGTACCTCCCCACAGCGTATGAGTTCGGTGCGCAGCATCTTGCAAACTTTTCCGGGCGTATCGACAATATCCGTGTAGGTTATTGTTTACAAGCATGGAACGATACCGCTGCGTATATCAAAACCCCGTTACCGCCAAAGACAGGTCAAATCACAGCGGAAGCCGCAGGGTTTATCACTACGCTTAGTTTATTCGGGATCCGTAATTTTCTTATGATAAACATCCCGTTGAACCCGTTAGGCTATATCCTCGCAGCGACACGGGGATACTTTTACTGGTGGGCATTTTTTCTTGCATGGCTCGCGAAACTAATAATTCTGCGGATAGGCGGTGTACAACTTTACCGCAAACTTATCCCGATGTTTATCGGTATGGTGATAGGATACTACTTCTTCAGCGGTATCGTGTGGAGTATAGTCTCAAGCCTATTACCAGCATTACGGATAACCATAGGATTCTAGGCATAGAAACAACGGATGTTATACTCGCTCAATAATCGTTTCACAGACGATTAGAAAACATCTCAACTTATTTCACAACCGCTAGTTTCCCGGTTTTCACGTTTGCAGCGTTGTCCGGATTTGTGATTCTGTAAATATACACCCCGCTGGCAACCGTACCGCCTGACGTATTAGCCATGTCCCACTGGTATTTCCCCGCAGTTTCGACGGTCTGGTCGAACACAAGCTCGCCGGTAACAGTGAATATCATGATCCTCGCTTTTGCAGTTAGGTAGTCGAATGTAATACCGTTAACTCCAAGCCCGAGGTTATACGGGTTCGGATAAACCCTTGTTTTTGCCAAATCGTTCTCCGGCATTTTCGTGCCTATAACTGTATAGACCGAGAAATGGTTTACAGCTACGTGCACAATATTCAACGTTTCGTCTACGTCACCGCCAACGAGTTCCCACGCGCTGTTTGCTTCGTTAAGCAAGTACACTTTCAACGACTTTTCTTTCAACAGCGGCGTGGTGTTATCCACAAACCCGTCGTTGTTGACGTCAAGATACGGGATTGACAACGTGACAGTTTGCGCAAAGTTTCCGCTGACCTTACTGCCTGCCAGGTCGTACATATTTAACTCAACAACGTTCGACACAATTTGTTTATCCGTTAAAATAACATCCAGTTTTTGGATAGCATCCGCGATTTTTTGTTTTACTTCCGGATTTGTAGGCGCTAGTTCCGCGTTTTGGTTAATTGCTACGTACACAGGCTTATCAACCGTCCCCTGAGGGACCTCGACCCGGATTTCGAGCTGGCTGCCGTTAACGGTAAACGTTTTTGTTTCCGTAGCAGCTACTGTTGGCACCATCACCGTTTGTTCCAACGGTATAGTAACAACATTCGCAACAACTGCGCTATCGATAGACAACACATAATCCGCATTGTAATACCATAGCGCTACCGTGTATGTTGTTCCGGGCAATAATCCTGTGACAACCGATGTTGTACATTCGACTTTGTCCGCCACGATTGCCCACACGGCGTTGTCAGAAGATATACCAACTTTAAACGCTGTGGCACGCCCTGCCGGCCATGCAAGCCCGAGCACGTGCTGAGCAGTAGAAACAACAGTTACCGACGATGGAGTGTTTACATACGTGAAAACACTCACCACCGGCACTGCGCTGCTGCCAACAACATTGTACGCTTCGACGTACCGCGCTGACTGCTGGTTATCCAACAACCCGGTTTCCACATATTCCGACGTACTTGCGGGCAGCACCGCTACGATCCCGCCGGTAGAAGATTTTATGTAGAATCCCGATATATACGTTGTACCAGATTCCCATGACCACTTTACGCAGTCCGAGCTCAGCACGATACCCTTGAACGCCACCGGCGCAGGCGGAACAGTGGTGTTATCCAAAACCACGCCGTCGCTTACTACCGCAATACTTAACCCTGCGTTGTTCACAACTTTAATTTTTGTGTAGTACGTTCGCCCGTACTCAAGCGCAGATGAAACTACTGCAGTACTCAACTGCACCCCGACGCTGGACCATTCCAACACATTGTTTACCGAGTTTTCACCTTCCGCAGTACTAATTGCGACAAGATATTCCTTAATCCCGCTTTCGGGTTCGCTCGCTGCCGTCCAGTTAATACACAATGTCCCGGACGATAACTGTATATCAACATCAGTACTAATACCGTCGTTAACACTACCGTTAATTACAGGCGTGGTTGTATCCACCATAATACCGTCGCTATTCCCGCTGTAACTACTGAAAAGCCCGGCATTATTCATCGCACAAACTTTTGCGTAATACACAGTTCCCGACTGTAACGTTAATCCGGACAACAACGTCCACGTATTATTACCAACATCGTAATTATTGTAGACACTTGTACCACCGGAGAACGTGCCAACGCATATCAAATATTTGGTTAGCCCGGTTTCTGTATCCGCAGAACCTGTCCACACGAACACGACCTGAGTATTGTCTATCGTATAAACCCCGGTATCCGCCGGTGTACCAGGCGCTGTTGGCGGGGTTGTGTCGTTAAGGAAATAAGTTGCTGTCACCCAGGGAGACCAGTTCCCGTCAGTTTCGTCCTGTCCGCTGAGCCAATAGTAGTACGTAACGTTATACGCAATACCAGTAACATTAACACTCTGTGTGCTACCTGCGGCGTAAGAAGTCGTAACTGCTACGCTGTACTCCGCAGTATCATACGTTGCGCCAACGGTAGAAGACATCCTGATTCGCCATTTACCGTTAACGACATCTCCTGTGCTGCTGTTATCACCACCAGCTAACCACTGCAACCGTACAAGAATACCCGACGACGCTGTGAACCCGGACGGCGTACCCGGCAAAACAGTATCCCTTGCCTGCGCGTAACACGTTGCGGATTCTGAAATATCAGACCAATTCCCGCGTTCGTCGGAATACCACACTTTTACGTAATACGTTGCACCGGCAGTTAATGTACTAAACCTGTGAAATACCTGTGTACCGGGAGATACGCTTGAAGTAGAAACCACGACCTGAGCAGCAGCCGTCGCCCAATTGACTGTGTATGACGAATATTGTACCGCCAATTGCGCTCCAGGTTCGAGAATACCAGACATCCCGTTATCGCCAGGCGTTATCCACGACAAATCCAGGATTCCAACATCAGCACCGGGTATCGCAACGATTTCAGTCAACGCTGCCGGCGGCATAACGTCGTATTCCGCAACTACCGATACAGCGGTGTCGTAACTTGACTCCAGATGCCCTGCTGCATCGTTGTACGCCAACACTTTATAATAATACCTTGTACCAGTATCTAACCCGGTATCGTTATATGTTGTAGAAGTAAGATTTGTCGCGTAAGACGCTAATACTGTCGAATCAACAAAACCATTGGTTGACCGCGATATCCCCCATCTTGTCCCTGTAGGATTAGAATTTATTGACCATGTGACTGTAATTGAAGTGTTTTGCACATCGCTGAACCCAGTGTTTACCGGCGGGTTTGCCAAAGTATACATAACCGCAGGCGTTCCAGCGATTCCGCCGCCATAGTTGTACACGTACGAATCGCGCGTGTATGCTTTATTCGGCGATAGGCCGGTTTCAGTCCAGTAGGTAGTATTGCTTCCCAATTCAGCAACAATGCCGGACGTACTTGTGCGGACAATATACCCGTTCTCAGTCGCCGAGTTATCAGTCCATGACCACAAAATACTTGTCCCGGAAATCGCAGTGCCGTTCATGTCCGTAGGTGTTGCAGGCAGCGTTGTTTTTGCCGTACTCGATGACACATTGGATATTCCGGACCAGTTCCCTATTTCGTCGCCAATCCAAAGCGTTACGTAATACACAACGTTTTCAGTTAATCCCGCAACAACTTTTGATTGCCAAGCACCGGCGACAATATTGGACGTAATTACCACCTGTGCATTATTCATATCCCATACCGGAGTATAAGTAGCGTACTGTATTTTATACTGTGCGTTAGACAAGTCGCCTGCAGTACCGTTTTCGCCGGTGGCGGTCCAGGTAAGTTTGAGCTGCGCTGCAGTATCACCGGGCACTGCGGTTAAATCAGTCACTGCGTTTGGCGCGGTGTTCAATCCGTTAGACGGCGTTGCGGATACAGGCGAATTATTTCCTGCAGCTGCGCCGGTAGAGTTAAACGATTTTACACGATAGTAATATTGTGTACCGTTAACCAACCCGGAATCCGTGAACGACGTACTCGTAAAGTTATCGTTATACGACTTGACGGTTGTATTGGACGCCACAAAATTATCGGTTGACCGTTCAATACCCCAGCGGGTAGTACCGGAATTACCGTTGGCGGACCAGGTAACGCATACTGAATGGCTGCTGAGCGCAACCGCGCTGATATCTGTCGGAGGCAACGACAACGTATATGTTGTGACAACGGCAGTATAAGCAACACCTCCGGTATTTACAACTGCAACATACACTGAGTATGGATTGTTCGGCGACAATAACACTTGTGTATATGACTGTGTGTTTGGCACAAGAGTTGACTCGTTAGCTTCAAGCTGATAACTTGCTCCTGCTGTGGTTGAAGCATACAACCGGTACCCTGTTTCATTTGACGCGTTGTCAACCCACGACCAGGTAATGCTGCTGGAATACACAGCTGATGTACCAACCAACTTCGGCATTTGCGCTTTACTCCTCGGCGTACCGGCAACAGGGCTCGCTAACCCCGAGTTTGACCATACAGCAAGTTTTAGATCGCTTGACGTAGCGTCGAAATATGCGATATATACCGTTCCGCTATTATTTGTCGCCACTGACATAGGATAAACCGTTCCCGCTCTTGTTTGAGCATCAATACAACCGTTTATCCAGTTCGTGCCGTTCCAACGGGAATACATCAAGTTTTCGTCGGTAGCATCAACATACTCGCTGTACGCAATAACCGGATTAGCGTTACCGTCGAGTGAGATAGCATTGTACTTCCCAACATCGCCGTTTGTATATACCGGGTTCACCACCCATGCGCTGTTTGAATATTTCGCGTAGTACAAATCTTTCCCAGTTTCCTGACGTAAAGATACGTGAAGGTTACGCTCGCCATCCATCGCCAACGAGCTGGCATAATTAATTTCTGTTTCCGCGCCGTACACGGTTTCTGTTGTCCATACACTATTATTGTATCGCGCAACCATCAGGTTGTATTCAGGATTTGTCACTAAATAAGATATGTATGCTTTGCCGGTATCATCAATCGCGAGGTTACAATACTGCCCCCGGGTTGTGGTGCCAACACTGTCTACCGTTGATGTTGACCACGCCGTACCGGACCACCGCGCAAATTTTAAGTTTGACACCAATGAATCCGCGTACGCAATATTAGGATACCCCGCGGGATCCACTATTATTGACGAAAAATTGGCGTACGTAGTGACGACCGAAGTTGACCAATTAACGCCATTGAAATTTGCGTAGAACAAGTTAGAATTTTTCGTGAATGTTATATGCGGCAAATCATTACCGTCTAACGCGAGAGAAACATAAGTATCGTCTCCGTTTTCAGACGTTATATCAACATTAGTTGACACCCAAACACTGCCGGTCCATTTCGTATACTTCACTTTTAACGGATTCCCAGCGGAATACGCGATATGCGGATACCCGTTGCTGTCAACTGCAACAACCGGATACGCGCCGGTATAACCGTCAGAATCCAGTATTTCGTACGAAAATGGCGACGGCGTAAAAGTAATAGAATCAGAAACAACAGAATAATTCCCAAGTTCGTCATACGCCCATATACGGAACCAGTTAGTAGTTTCCGCAACTAAACCGGTGACAAGAATGTACACTCTTTGCCCCGGCGCAATACCGGAAGTGGACACAACAACCTGCGCGTTTTCGGACACCCACGACGTCACGGATACCGTAGAATACTGGATTTTGTATCCCGACCCTGCAACAAAAGTTGACGTATAAACATTATCGCCTGGAGTGACCCAGCTCAGGTACGCGCTGTTGGGAATCCCAACAATTGAGGACTGTAACCCCGTAACTTGTCCCGGGGCGGTAACATCTACTTGCGCCCACGAAGTGGTACCGTTAGAAATTACAGAAATATTATTCATAGCATCAACGGACCAT
>Ga0265292_1000965_pt1 | contig 29613 bp, 27 predicted proteins | sample Munlanlewell296A_FD_189080 | JGI IMG/M metagenome (GOLD analysis project Ga0265292, IMG submission 189080) | Leachate microbial communities from a municipal landfill in Southern Ontario, Canada - Leachate well 296A | ecosystem: Engineered > Solid waste > Landfill > Unclassified | place: Canada... | reverse complement strand
GCGTATTCATCAATTCGAATCGCGAGACAACTCCGCAAAAAAGCAGTATTAGATACAATCGAAAAAAGTAAAGACAATATAGCGCTCGCTACTGATTTCATTAAGCGCGCTGAACTTAACGCAACAGTCAATCTTCTCGAGGGCGATGCGTTGGAGATAATGCCTGCTCTCGAAAAAAAATATGATCTCATCTTTCTTGATGCTGACAAAGAAGACTATGAAAAACTCTTTTATTATTCGTTAATGTTGTTGAAAAGGGGTGGAGTATTATTTATTGATAATCTACTTTGGCATGGCTATGCTGCGGCTAAAACCGTACCTGCTTCTTATAGAAGGTCAACAAAGATAATCCGCGAGTTTAATAAACTGTTTACTAACCAGTCTTCGCTAAAGGCTACGATCATACCGGTAGGTGATGGAATTGGTTTGGGAGTGAAAGTTTAGCGGTGAATCCAAAACTAAATCTTACTTCAGAAAATATATTAATCAAAGTTGCAGAGCTTGCCGAAAATCATCTTCAGCAGCGCGGTGACATGGAACTGTTAATTGATACAGCGGTTAAGCAAGATAAAATTCAACTTTTAGAAGATCTCTCTTTTCATGCAAAATTTTCGGATGGATTGTTACGTGTGATTCAGAGAAAGGATAGCACAATTGACGAAGAATATTTTCTAAAAGCGGTTGATGAATATAAAAGCAGTATTGAAAAGGTGAGAACAATTTTTGAGGAATTATTAAGCGGGGCAACTGGATTTATAAAGTCAATCCTTAACGAAAAATATCTTCAGCTTTCGCAAGTTAGTTTATCAAATCTAAATTCATTATGCTCGGATCTAAGGTATCTTAAACTTTATTTCAATGATCTTAAGAGCCAAAGTAATTGAGATTCGTTTAAAATAAAAAAGGACTGAGCCTGTTCTAAAAAGGTCATTATTGTCATTGCGAGGCGTTTTTTGCCGAAGCAATCTTGCGATTTCGAGACGAATTCTAAAGATTGCTTCACTCCGTTCGCAATGACAAACATTACAAATAGCTTTTTAGAGTAGACTCAGGACTTAAAGTCAAAAACCTTAAGTCCTTCAAAACTACAATTATTTTGCCACTGAACCTTTTTTCAAGGTCTCAGCATATTTTTCTGCAACTTCTTGAACTGATTTGCTCGAGATCAATGTATAAATTTTATTTCTCAAATCCGCCCATTCATCGTGCAAAGGACAAGGATATTCATCGGAACATTCTTTCAACCCGGTAACGCATTTTAAGTTAATAACCGGTCCTTCAACTCGTTCAACAATTTCCAGGATTGAACTCTTCTTGGCGAGTTCTGTAATCTTAAAACCGCCGCCTCTCCCTTTAAAGGAATCAACGTAACCGTATTTTGCCATTCGTTGTAAAATTTTTGCTAGGTAATGAGCCGGAATATCTTCATGCTTTGCTATTTCAGAAGACATGATCAAGCTGCCTTTGGATTGTCGTGCCAAGAACAATATTGCCCTTATCGCGTATTCTCCGGTTTTAGTATAAATCATTAACGCCTCTTGTTATATTAAAATAAATTTTGGTTTAGGAGACTTAAGGGTGCTTCTTATCTTAAAATCAAATTAAGTAAATAGGTACCCTTTGTCAATGAATAGACGTTGAAAAAGAGGAATTCTTCACCTTCTTAAATAATACCACTCATCAATTCTCTTAAGAAAAATCTTGTTATTTGATAAAGCAGATAGTTCCGATGAAAATGTATCGATGATAGAATGCCGGATTAAACATAAAATCGAAGGTTGTGGTTCGAAAATATTTTTCTCTACTTTGAGCGAGTATTTAGAGATTTGATGATGAATAAAATTGGAGAATTCGAATTCATACCGAATCTCGATTTTTTGGTGCAAGATCAGTGATTCAATTTTCGACGATTCTAAACATTGGAATGCTGCCTCATAGTATGCTTTACCAAGAGGACCCACACCGAGTTTTACACCGCCATAATATCGTACAACTACGGTTACTAAATTTGTCAACTCAAAATGGATTTGGGCATTGAAAATTCTCTTACCGGCAGTTCCTCTTGGTTCGCCATCATCAGAATACTTAAAAGGACCATTAACTAATTGATATGAATAGCAATGATGTGTAGCATCGTAATATTTTTTCTTCAATGATAATAATAACGATGCTGCTTCATCCTCTGTGTCAATTGGTTTTGAAATTGAAATAAAGGTTGAACCTTTCTCCTTTAATCTGAATTCACTCTCAGAGGCGATAGTCTTTATCTTTTCCGGAAGTTTATTCATAATTTTTAATCCCGGTAAAAATTGATTTTCTATTGTGCATTGTTTACAATAATGTTTTGAACTACGGAAATTTATCTAATTGCATGCTATAAATAAAATAATAATAAAAGGCGCGCGCGAGCATAATCTCAAAAATATTGATTTAGAGATACCACGCGATTCTTTCGTCGTCATTACCGGACTCTCAGGTTCGGGTAAATCGACTCTTGCGTTCAATACTATTTATGCAGAAGGACAGCGGCGATATATAGAATCACTATCGGCATACGCACGTCAGTTTCTGGGAGTACTTGAAAAACCGGATGTAGATCTGATCGAAGGATTGAGTCCGGCTATTTCTATTGAGCAAAAATCAACACATGGTAACCCGCGTTCCACCGTTGGAACTGTAACGGAGATATACGATTACCTCCGGCTGCTTTATGCACGCGTTGGAACACCTCATTGTTTCAATTGCGGCAGACCCGTTGAGAAGCAATCGTCAGATCAGATTATTGATACGGTGTTAGAAAAATTTAACGAGAAGCGTGCAATAGTGTTGGCGCCTGTTGTGCGGGGAAGAAAAGGACATTACCGTGAATTGTTCGCTGAGATATTGGCTGATGGTTTTGTACGTGTTCGGGTTGACGGAGAAACTCATGAAGTAACTGAATCTTTCAAAGTGGATCGTTACAAAGTTCACGATATTGAAATTGTTGTTGATCGAATAAAAGTAAATGAGAAATCACGAAATCGGATTGCTGAATCTATTCAAGTAGCATTTAATTATGGAAATGGAAGCGTAATTGTTAATGATGGTACAGAAGATCACATCTACAGTCGTAATCTTGCTTGTGCTCACTGCGGAATTGGATTTCCTGAACTTGCGCCAAATTCGTTTTCCTTTAACTCGCCGTATGGTTCGTGCCCGGATTGTGAGGGACTTGGTGAAAAGAAGGAACTGGATATCAATCTTATTATTCCTGATTGGGATAAAACAATTAACGAAGAAGGGATTGCCGCTCTTGGAAGACCTCGAACGGTATGGTTCTTTAATCAACTCGAAATTATTGCACAAAAGTTCGGATTCAATTACGACACACCTCTAAAAAATTTATCCAAAGAACAATTGGATGTATTGCTGAACGGAACGAAAGAGAAAATTCCCTTCACTTACACTTACGGCGGTGGAAGAACAGTAACTTATACTCACAAGTTTAATGGTGTTATTAATTATATAAAACATTATTACGATAATACTTCGTCAAATAAAATACGTGAATGGGCAGAATCATTCATGAATACCGCTACTTGTTCATCATGCAATGGGGGCAGACTTAAAAAAGAATCGCTCTCAGTAACCATAAACGATTTGAATATTTCACAATCAACCGCACTTTCAATTGAGAAAGCAAAAAAGTTTTTCACTAACTTAAAACTGACTTCAAGAGAAGGAATAATTGCCGTCCAAATATTAAAAGAGATCAACTCGCGCCTTGAATTCTTACTGAATGTTGGTCTCGATTATCTTACTCTGGATCGATCAGCGCGAACATTATCCGGTGGTGAATCACAACGGATAAGATTAGCAACGCAAATCGGTTCACAACTTGCCGGAGTGCTTTATGTATTAGATGAACCGAGCATCGGTCTGCATCAATCAGATAATATTAAACTCATAAACTCACTGAAAGATTTACGCGACCTTGGAAATACAGTGATTGTTGTTGAGCATGACCGCGAGACAATTGAAAGCTCTGATTACATTGTTGATCTTGGTCCGCGTGCAGGTATTCACGGCGGAGAAGTTTGTCTTCAAGGTGATACGAGTAAATTTTTGAAATCAAAAAAAGAGTACAAATCATTAACGCTCGATTACCTAAAAGATAAAAAGCAAATTGAGATTGCCGAGGAGCGAAGAAAAGGGAATGGAAAATTTATCGAGTTGATCGGATCGAGCGGGAACAACTTAAAAAATGTTGATCTCAAAATTCCACTTGGAGTTTTTACAGCAGTTACCGGAGTAAGCGGTTCCGGTAAATCTTCGATCATAAACGAGACTCTCGTAAAAATATTGATGAAGAAGATTTACGATTCGAAAGTGGTTCCCCTTCCATTTAAGGAAGTCAAAGGACTTGAACACATTGACAAAGTAATTGAGATTGATCAATCGCCAATCGGCAGAACACCGCGGTCAAATCCAGCAACATACACCGGATTGTTCACACATATCCGCGATCTATTCGCGCAGCTTCCGGAATCTAAAATGCGCGGATACAAACCGGGACGGTTTAGTTTCAACGTTTCCGGCGGTAGATGTGAAGACTGCCAAGGAGACGGTCTCAAAAAAATTGAGATGAATTTTCTTCCCAATGTTTATGTGCTTTGCGAGGTTTGTAACGGCAAAAGATATAATAGAGAAACTCTGGAAATCCTTTATAAGACAAAATCAATTTCCGAAGTTTTAGATATGACAGTTGAAGACGCAGTTGGTTTCTTTGAAGATATGCCTGCTCTTAATAGAAAAATAAAAGCATTGTTTGATGTTGGACTTGGTTACATAAAACTCGGACAGCAAGCAACCACTTTATCCGGCGGAGAAGCGCAACGGGTTAAATTAGCAACTGAGTTAAGCAAAGTGCAAACGGGTAAAACAATTTATATTTTAGATGAGCCGACAACGGGACTTCATTTTGAAGACGTAAACATTCTGTTGAAAGTGCTGAACAAACTCGTTGATAAAGGAAATACAGTTATTGTCATTGAACACAACCTGGATGTAATTAAAGTGGCAGATTTTGTTGTTGATCTTGGTCCCGGCGGCGGAGAATATGGCGGTGAAATTATTGCGATTGGAACACCTGAAGAAATTGCCGATAATAAAAAAAGTTTGACCGGGAAATTTTTAAAGAAAGAACTCAATAGAAATTAGGAGATAAGATGAAATCTAATGTGGATGAATTTAGAGCGTATCGTGCGGAGATGAATGACAGAATTCTAAACTCCGGCTTTAGAGATTTCAATAAATTTTTTGCACTCGATAATAAAGCATACATTGACGGCGCGTTGAACGCTAAGACGAAAGAACTAATAGGACTTTCCTCATCAATGGTACTTAGGTGTAACGATTGCATACTATACCATATTGACCGCGCTATTCAAGAAGGCGCTTCTCAACAAGAACTTTACGAAACATTTAATATCGCTCTTATAGTCGGGGGTTCGATTGTAATTCCTCATTTGCGGTATGCAGTTGAAAAAATGGATGAAATATTTGCAGAGAAAAATAAAAATGAAAAATAAGTTATTAATACCAAATCAGATTGTAACTGTAAACCAAAGTAACGCGGTTCTTCGCCATCATGCGGTTGAAATTGTCGAAGGAAAGATTGAAAGAATCGTTCCACTCAAAGATCTAAATAGGTCAGAATACGACGGTGAAATTTTAGATTACTCAAAATTCACTCTGATTCCGGGATTCATTCAAACGCATATTCATCTTTGTCAAACTCTGTTTAGAGGATTTGCAGATGATCTTCAATTACTCGATTGGCTTCAGAAGAGGATATTTCCTTTTGAAAACTCTCATACCAAAAATTCATTACGCGCTTCAGTCCGGCTTGGATTGAATGATCTCATTACTGGAGGCACCACAACAATTTTGGATATGGGAACGCTCCGAAATGAGGAAGTTGTCTTTGAAGAGTTGATATCATCTGGGGTGCGAGCTTTTGCCGGTAATTGTATGATGGATAAAAACGAGTTGTATCCTTCTTTTCGCGAGACAACTGACTGGAATCTTAAATCAACTTACGATTGGGCGAAAACATTTCATAATTCCAACAGCGGAAAAATGAAGTTTGGTTTTGCGCCGCGATTCGTTCTATCATGTTCCGAAAAATTGTTGAAAGAAACGAAAGAGATGATGAAAGACTTTCCAGATTCGATCTTCCACACCCACTCTTCAGAAAATAAAAAAGAAGTTGAAACTGTTAGAAAGATGACCGGAAAGGAAAATGTTGAGTACTTTGATTCGATCGGAATTCTGGACTCACACACGGTTCTTGCTCATTGCATACACTTAAATGATCAAGAAGTGAAAACACTTAGGAAAAATTCAACGCGGATTTCTCATTGTCCTTCTTCGAATCTCAAACTCGGTTCGGGTATTGCCAATATTCCTCGATATATTAAAGAAGGAATTTCAGTTTCACTTGGTGCAGATGGTGCGCCCTGTAACAATGGCTTGAGTGCGTTTAACGAAATGCGTCTTGCAGCGATGATTCAAAAACCGATTCACGGTCCAACCGCTATGGATGCATTAACCGTCTTTCGTCTCGCTACAATTGAAGGAGCTAAAGCGCTTCACATCGAAAATGAAGTTGGTAGTATTGAAGTCGGCAAGAAAGCTGATCTCGTATTGCTCGATCTTGAGAAGGCAGATCAACCAATCCAACTCAGTGATGAGCAGATTTATTCCAGCATTGTTTATTCGGCTTCAAAAGAGAATGTGAAAGCAGTTATGATTGATGGAGAATTAGTGATGGATGATGGAAGATGTTTGATTTATGATGAAGATGAGCTTGTTAGAAAAGGAAAAGAAGAATTAATTAAAATAGTGTAGTCATTCTGAGGAGCGCAGCGACGAAGAATCTCCAAATAATGAATTAACGATTCTTCATGGAGTTTACATTGAACGACCTGCCGGCAGAGCTTGTTGCACAACTTGTCATTCTGAATGAATCCGGCATTAGCCGGAGAAATGAAGAATCTCTATGCTAATAATCGCACTAATTCTAAATTTAAGTGTGAGATTCTTCGCTCGTAGACTCGCTCAGAATGACATATTCGAGTTCTGCAACACACTCTGCAGGCAGGCAGGAGTGAATATGTTCAGAATGACGAAAAGGAGTTAACTTGAAAATAATATTTGCAACACAGAACAAAGGTAAAGCGGCGGAAGCGAAATCTATCTTTGCTGATTCATCAATCGAAATTATTTCTCTCTACGATCTTGGCAACAACATTGATATTGAAGAACACGGAACAACTTTCCGCGAGAACGCATTTATAAAAGCGAGAACAGTCTATGATATTTACAAAGTACCGGTAGTTGCCGATGATTCCGGTTTGGAGATTTCACAACTTAATGGAAGACCCGGCGTTTACTCTGCACGTTACGCCGGCGATAATTGTACATACGAAGACAATAATCTGAAAGTGATTGATGAGCTAAAAGATTTTCCGGAACCTCATAGAGCAAAGTTTATAAGCTATGCTGTTTATTACGATGGTAAAAATGAAATAGAAGCTATTGGCGAATTGCCGGGATACATCATAAAAGAACAACGCGGTACAAATGGTTTTGGTTACGATCCGATCTTCATCCCGGATGGTTTTGAAAAAACAATTTCGGAATTGGACTTCGAAGAGAAAAACAAAATTAGCCACCGTGCAAAGTCTTTTGCTGTTCTTAAAAAAAAGTTGATATCACCCGATTAGTATTCAAAATTTGAATATAGATTTATATATTCGTTTGTAAGAATTGATTTGTAAATTCATAATGTAAATAGAGGCAAGTGGTCTATGGAATGGTTATTACTAATATTATGGATATTAATAATTAATGGCGGGTTGGGCGGTCAATACATTCTTAATTGGATGGGTAATCAGCCAAAGTATGTTGGAAACCAACCGGTTGGTGTTTCACCCGGTGTAATGACATGGTGGAGAGAACTATCAAAACTTACGTGGGCGTTAATTGCGGTAATTACGGAAGTGATACGCGGAAAGAAGATGAAATACTTATGGCCTGGTGTCATTTCTATGGCAACTATTATCATTTGTGCTTTTACCGGCGTTATAGAAAATATCGGATTCTTTTATTTACCAAGATATTATTCCCCGCACCTCTTTGCACCATATGTGAATGTGTATCTAATCTTACTGCCGTTTTTTGGAAAATTTCTCTTCAATGCTTCAATTAGAAAAGAGCATTGGATCGGTATTTCGCTTGTAGTGATAGGACTTGCTGCGCCGCATATCCCCCGGTTGATAGGTATAAATACTGATGCTGATAATGCTCTCGATTTTACCGCGATAATTTGGATCCTTGTGATTAATGCTTGTTTATGTTCACAGCAGATTCTGAACAACAAAACAGTTCAGACTGCAAAACTTGGTGTTGGTCCCAATGCATTAGTAGTCTGGCGAGAAATCTGGAAGATGCTTTTCATTAGTACAGCATTATTTATTTTCCCTCTAGTAGGCAATATGATGCGTGTAAATATCCCAGATCAGGTCCCGATAGCTGCATTTGAAACCAGAGTGTTAGCCAAAGTTGATGAAAGTAAAAAAACTCTTCTACTCAATTCATATGATAAAAATAAAGAAGAGTATGTTTTAAAAAACAATTTGCCGGAAGAAGTAGAAACAAATATAAAAACTGCCTTTTCTTCTGTAGAGTATAATAGATTTTTTGCATTGTTCGATGGAAGTATAATTCCTAAAAACTGGTGGCCTATTTTATTCGTAATAGCTGCGGGATTAACCGGTTATATATATAGCTTCGGATTTTTCAAATTATCAAAATTTGCCGCACATTTCTGGGTTCCATACACTAACGTCTGGTTGGCTTTCCTTCCTTTAATCATGCTGCTCTTTGGAAAAGATGTTACTCTCTTTCAGATTATTGGAGCAGTAATCGTAACCGCCGGTCTCATGGTTGGCGTATCAGATTACAGTCGCCATAAAATTGAGGAGATAGATAAAAAATATAAATAGATGTCTGATGTATGATGGAAAATGGAAAAATCATTTCAAATATCTTGACACAAAAAACAAAAACTTAAGCGCTAATACTATAAAATGATTGCGAAGGTTACTATGATGAAACTGAGATCAACTTTATTAGCAAAGAAAATGTGTTCGTATTGGTTGAATCTGATATTCTTGTTTATAAAAGCGACAGCGGTATATTTGCCAAAAAAAGTTTAAATGATATTTGGCAGATGTATGAATACAATCTCGATCTTGGAAAAACTTTTATGGCGAGTATGGCTTTTATGCTATGTTTATTCGTAATAGGATTACTTTTTTTCACTGTAGTAATTCCATTTAATCCTGGCGGGTAAGCGCTATTTTTCTGCAATTACTACCTGTGTTAAACCAAATGAAAGTGAATGTCTTTCAACTCTCGCAAAGCCGCATTGTTTAAACAAAGAAACCAAATCAACTTTCCTATCAAACTCACCAACCGATTCCGGTAGATAAGTGTAAGCTTCATTATCTTTTGAAATCAATCTGCCGATAAATGGTAAAACTTTATTGAAGTAGAAGAGATAAAAATTTCTCACTAGTGGATTTGTCGGAAGACGGAATTCAAGCACCGTAACTTTGCCATTTAGGGAAAGAATTCTATGGAATGATTGGAACGCTTTGGGAATATCGTAAAAGTTACGCACGCCAAATGCCACGGTAATATTTGTAAACGATTCATCTTTGAATGGTAGATGCTCAGCAACTGATTCTACCACTTTTCCGTTTATCCAACTAACTTTTTTATTGAAGAGAGAGAGCATATTAAAAGATAGATCAGCACCAAAAATATTTTCTATTCCCGACTTCTTAGCAGTGATCGCAAAATCTCCTGTCCCGCATGCGATATCCAATAATTTAGTTTGTGCCGACATACCGGATAGTTGAATTGCTTTCTTGCGCCAATAGAAATCAATACCAGCGCTGAGGAAATGATTCAAGAAATCATAACGATGCGAGATGGAATCAAAAATTCTTCTCACTTGCGATTTTTTATTTGTGTCTTCCATCTTATTAAACTAATTGGTAATTTTTCACCCGAATTGATAAGGCAATTTATGGATAAATATCTAAAAGCATTAAAACAAAATGTGTGCGCTATTTGCGTTGATTCCAACGAAAAAGGCGGCTGCACATTGAATGAAAGAGAAACTTGTGCTGTGGAATTGTTCCTTCCGCAAATTATTCATGTGATTCACAATGCTGATTCTGATGATCTTCAAGAATTACATAATAAATTAAGAGAGACTGTTTGCGTTGAATGCCGCGCTCAAGAAGGTGGTAATTGCTATCTCCGTGAAGACGCCAACTGCTCATTAGACAGATATTTTTCTCTCATTGTTGAGACGATCCAAAAGGTTGATACCGGTTTTATTTCCTGATCTTGCTCTTGCTTTTGCTCTTACTCATGCTCATTCTAAATAAAGATCCAGATTACGATTAAGATCATGAGCAAGAAGTGCCTCAATGCAGAAGTTAATATTTTTATCTATCAGTTTTTATTTAGCAACTTCTGGATTATTCGTGTAAGATCAACAAACTCATTAATCGTTAATTCTTCTGCCCGCCGTGACACATCGAATTCATTCTGATCAATGCTGATTTCCTTAAACACACTGTTACGGAGTGAATTCTTTAACTTTTTCCGTCGGTTGCCAAAGGCGGCTTTTACAACTTGAATAAATAATTTGAAATCAAGATCGGTCGGTAATTTCTTATCAAAATTTAGATGTATGATTGCAGAGTCAACATTGGGTTTTGGGTAGAATACATTTGGAGAAATCTTAAAACATAGTTTTGTATCGGCAAAAAAATTAAGTAATACTCCAAGTATACCGTAATCATCGCTGCATTCTTCTGCAGTAATTCTTTTTGCAACCTCAAATTGCACCATCATCATCGCATCTTTCACTAAAGAACGGTTCTCAATCAATTTGAAAAGAATTGGCGATGTGATATTGTATGGTATATTGCCGATGATTCTCAGCGGTTTCTCATTTGAGTAATTATTCAGATCCAGCTTAATGAAATCATGATTGATAACATGAACAGACGGATAACTCAAAGCCAGGCTCTCAACCACACGTTTATCTATTTCAACAGCGTAAAGTTTTCTAACTTTGAGCATAAGTTCGGCAGTTAGAGCCCCGGTACCGGGACCGATTTCAATAACTACGTCTTCATTTCCCGGATCGAACTCATTTACAATTTTTTGGATGACGTTTTTATCAACCAGATAATTCTGTCCAAATCTTTTTAAAGGTTGTGGTTTTGACATTATCTTTATAATAATTATGAATTTTCTGTGTGCAATATAATTTTCTTCGCTTTAACTTATACCCGCAAATTTATTTTTTATTATCGAAGAGTTAAATGTTCGAAATTATCTTTTTGATTGGTATTTCAATTTACTTCCTTCAACTGATTATTTTCACAATCGGTGCCGGTAAAAAGTATCAAAAACTCCCGGATGAAAAACTACCATCAATAACGGTTGTTGTAGCGGCACGAGATGAAGAGAGGAATATTCTTGATTGCATCCGATCGTTAGACGGATTGATTTATCCCGAAGGCAAAATTGAAATAATCATCGTGAACGATCACTCAACCGATTCAACCGGAGAGATCATTGAATCATTCATTAAAGAAAAACCGAAATTCAAAACATTAATTCCGGAAGGTTCTATCGGCTCGCTGAAGGGAAAGACTAATGCACTAGCAAGCGCAATCAAAATATCTTCGGGAGAAATAATATTAACGACCGATGCTGATTGCATTGTCTCAGCAAATTGGGCAAAAACTCTTGCATCGTACTATCAAGATGATGTTGCGTTTGTGGGTGGATTCACAACTCAAGAAGATTACAATGCTTTTGCCGGAATGCAGGCAATAGATTTCGTCTACTTATTAACCGTTGCTGCGGGAAGCATCAATCTTGGAAAACCATTGAGTTGCATTGGTAATAACATGTTATATAGAAAAAGTGTTTATCTGGAAATTGGTGGTTATGAAGGTTTACCATTTTCCGTTACTGAAGATTTCAATCTTCTCATGGCGATCCACAATCTAAAAAAATACAAAATTATTTATCCGCTTGATGAAAATGCTTTAGTCACCTCAAAAGCTTGTCCGGATTGGAAAACACTATATTGGCAGAAGAAACGTTGGGGTGTTGGAGGAATGAAGAGTGACCTTATCGGATATTCTGTGATGGCTTGGGGATATATCGTTCATGGTGCAATGCTTTTACTTCCTTTCTTTTTCTCCCTTTCGGTTCTATATTTGAGTGTATTTAAAATCTTAATAGATTTCTATTTTGTAAAACCCGTTTTCAATAAGTTGAAACTGAAGATGCGTTTTTCACATTTTCTTGCTTTTGAAATATATTTTATTGTTTACGTTTTAATTCTTCCATTTGTTGTCTTACTTAACCGGAAAGTAAAATGGAAAGGAAGAACATTTTAACAATATAAAGTGAACTGTTATGAAAAAATATTATCTGATATTTGTACTATTAATGGTTCCGGTCGTTAATCAAGCTCAGACTGTAACCGAAACAGAATATGAGTTTTTTCCTAACGATTTGACCATTCATCCTTTTACCGCGAACCAATTGGAACCGAAGCTGGGTTTTATATTCAAAATGAATAGTAACCAGCTGTGGATGAATATCGGGAACTCGATGGATCTAATAAGGATCAAACACAATGGTGAAATATTTTCTATTGGAGCTGATCTCTTTACATGGACGCTCTTGAAAAAAGAAGATAATTTTCGCTTCCCTGTTGACGCAGTTGATTATATGTTCGGATTAAATTTTGGATTTAAAACTGCTGTTCATAATTACTCTTTTGGGGCGCGCATAAGATTGAGTCATATTAGCGCACATTTTGTTGACGGACATTTTGATGCGGTTCAACAGCAATGGAAAGATGGAAAGAACCCAAGGGTTTTTAGCCGTGAGTTTGTAGAAGTATTGGGATTCTATTCATTCTACAATTTAAGAGTTTACGTTGGAGGAAAATATCTTTACCATGTTGAGCCACCCGGGATTGGAAAAGCTACCTTGCAGGCTGGTTTAGAATATTATATGAAAGATGCACTTTCTTATAATTTATCTCCTTACATAGCTGCCGACGGCACAATGAGAACCAGCGACAATAAAAGAAATTTTACATTAAATGCCGGTATCAAATACGGTAAAATTGAAGGAAGGGGAGTAAGGATATTTTACCAATACTATTTTGGTTTTGATATTAACGGTGAATATTTTGATGTAAGAAGAGAGTATTCAGCTCTCGGAATAAATCTGGATCTATAGAATGCCCGAAAACATTTCCGAAACTTTTACTAAAGCATTTTCTAAAAAAAAGTTTGAGCACAACTATATTCTGCATATTGTGTTGTTCATCGTAACTTTCATTACAACTCTACTTGCGGGTGTTGAGTGGACAACCGGTAAAATGGGTCCTTATGGATTGAATGATCTTTTCCAAGGGTTACCTTATGCAATTTCGATACTATTCGTCCTCGGTGTTCACGAATTCGGACATTACTTCGCATCAGTATTTCATAAAGTAAAAGCAACACTTCCTTTTTTCATCCCGTTCCCTCCCATTATGGGTTTTCTAAATTTCGGTACAATGGGTGCGGTTATCAAAACCAGGTCTGCTATTCCTAACAACAAAGCAATGTTCGATATCGGCGCAGCAGGACCAATCAGCGGGTTTGTTGCCTGTGTGATTGTTTTAATTTATGGATTCACTCACTTGCCCGGGAAAGAGTACATTTTGCAAATTCATCCGGATTATTTTTCTCCTGAATACGGTAAAAGTGCAATAGGTTTAGAGTTTGGCAACACTCTTCTTTTTATGTTACTGAAAAATATTTTTACTAATCCTTCTCAGTTCGTTCCGCCAATGAGTGAAATATATCATTATCCTTATTTATGTGTCGGCTGGTTCGGTTTGTTCGTAACCGCAATGAATTTAATTCCTGTTGGACAACTTGACGGCGGGCATATTATTTACAGTATGTTCAATAGTAAAAAACAAGAAGCAATTGCCAGCATTTCTATGATCATTTTAGTTTTACTCGGTGTTCTGGGGATTATAGAGTCTTTTATAAATTCAGAAATTCATTTTGGATGGAGCGGATGGTTGTTCTGGGCTATAATTCTATTTTTCTTCATAAAAGTAAAACATCCGCCTGTTGGGCAGTTTGAGGAATTGAATTTGAGTAGGAAAATTTTCGGTTACATAGCAATTCTAATATTCATTTTATCATTTTCTCCAACTCCATTTATTATTTCGTTTTGAGGAGTTAATAAAATTGACTTGACTATATAGGTAAACATCTATTAATTTGTTCACAAGAAAATGGGAAAGATTATAGAAAATTCTGCTACTTTTTAATTTTAGTATTTTTGATAACCATGCAGGCAATTTTTCTATGATGTTTCCTTTTTTATTTCATACCGAATTAAAATTGAACAGATCAGATAATCATTTCATTATCATCCCGTTTCTTATGAAAAAATTCTTAAATAAGAATCTTCTTAGTGTTGCGCTAATGTCATTCGCACTTTTATCGTGTGATAAAATCCCGGATGGAATTGTTGAACCACAATCTGTTGACTATAACATCGTAGGTATATCCGCCCCAAACGCAGTGGTATATTTACCTAGTGATTCCACAGTCATTGCATCTGTAAGTATCACCAACTTCCTTACTGTAGATCGCGTCTGGTGTAAAGTTACTTCTGTTGATGGCAAGTTAATAATCAGCAACCAGACTATTATGAATGATAACGGAATCGTTTCTTCGAGCGGAGATCAAATAAAAGGTGATGGAATATATTCCGCAAAGTTTGTGATGGGGAAGTTAAACCCGAATGGAAAATATCAGATCGAGTTTTTTGTTGAAGATAACGTGCGTCAATCACCGGAAAACTTAACTAAAGTCGGCGCTCATATTTTTTCATATAATAATAATCAGCAAAATTTGGCGCCAGTAATTTCTAATGAGAATTTTCCTTTGGGTATAACTATCGGTCAGAAGTTTTCATTTTCAGTTACTGCTGTTGATCCAAATGGATATAACGATATTGATTCTGTCTATTACAAACTGTATCGCCCCAATGGGGCATTAGTTGTAAATAGCCAGGGTATTTCGAAATTCCAATTGTTTGATAATGGTAATGTTACGGATAATGGAGATGTTACAGCCGGCGATGGAATTTTCACAGCAATTCTGACAATCCCAATTGGTCAACCAACCGGGACATGGCGTTTTGAACTACAAGCTAGAGATCGTGGCGGAAAATTCAGCAACATTATATCACGTAATTTGCAGGTGAATTAATGAAGAAAATTTTTGTCCCTTTTTTCATATTATTTTCGCTGCATTCGTTCGCTCAACAGATTCCGATGGAATACAATCTTGAGCCAAAGCGATTGGCTAAGACCTCAGACCAAACTCCCGCAAGCAATACTATTGAAAGAATTCTTATAAAAGACAATATGATATTTCTTGCAACATCTGAAGGATTGAGCACCTCTACAAACAATGGTGATAGTTGGACCAACCATATATTTGGAACCGAAAATGTTTCCTCGGTTGGATATAATGATGGAATAATTTGGGCAGCAACATGGCATATGGAAAACCTAATTGGTTCAGATGTCCCCGTAGGAACCGGTTTAAGATATTCTTCTGATGCCGGCGTTACCTGGCTTGAAATTCCTCAGCCGGTTGACGCTCCCGGAGATTCAACAATTACTTATGGAGTAAATAAACTTCGTGCATTACCAATAACTGTTCGTCCCGGTAATTTCATTTATGATATTGCCTTTACAAAAAATACAATATGGATTGTTACTTATTATGGCGGCTTACGTAAATCCACAGATCTTGGTAAAACCTGGCAGCGAGTAGTTCTTCCGCCGGATAATCTTAATTCAATCAAACCAACTGATGTTCTAAAATTTGATCTTTCTCCTTCGTCAGGAGCTTTGGGATTTCAAAACAATCTGAACCATAGAGCATTTTCCATTCTGGCTGTTGATGATAATACGCTTTATGTAGGTACAGCAGGAGGAATTAATAAAAGCACGGACGGCGGTGTAAGCTGGGTTAAATTCAATCATACAAATCAATCTAAGCCGATAAGCGGAAATTTTATCTTAGCTCTTGAGAAGAATGATTTTGATAATTCAATTTGGGTAGGGACCTGGAAAGCTGAAGGGCAAACCGAATTCTGGGGCGTGAGTGTTTCTATAGATGGAGGGCAGAGTTGGGAAAATTATTTGAGCGGTGAAAAAACAAGGGATTTCGGCTTCAAATATTTTGGAACACCGGGAAATTATTCCGGAGTTGATATTTTTGCCGCAACCGAAACCGGTGTTTACCGCAGCAGTAATAATGGAATTACATGGATCGCTTCGCCTGAAATAAAAGATGACAACACAAACGTTAGCATTAATACTAAACGTTTTCTTTCTGTAAAGATTAACAAGAGAATTGATAACTCAGACGACATTTGGCTCGGTTCGAGTAATGGTTTAGCCCGGTTAAACGAAACGTCAGGATTTTGGACAGGTCGTTGGAAAGTATTTTTAGCGTCCGAAAAATTAGCATCAGTTTCTGAAACATATGCTTTCCCGAATCCTTTTTCACCGGATGCGGAAAGAATAAAAATTAAATACTCCACTACAGAGGCTGCTGCTGTAACGATTAGAATACTTGATTTTGGAATGAACCTGGTACGTACCGTTATTCAAAATGTACAGCGTGCGGCAAATAAAGAACATCTTGATATTTGGGATGGCAGAGATGAAGCCGGTAGAATAGTTCCGAACGGAGTTTATTTCTATAGAATTGATATTGGTTCCGGTACCCCTTTGTTTGGAAAAATTATGGTGATGATGTGAGTAACGCAGTTACATTAAAAAAAATATTTGCATGCGTAATTCTTTTCGCTAGCTCTTCGTTTGCCCAGTCAACAGTTTCTGATATAAGCAGTATGCCGGGCGCATTTAGTCGTATGGGTTTTGGTGCGCGTGGCATTGGAATGGGCAATGCAATGTCTGCCGTGAGGGACGGAAGTCTTGTCTCTTATTACAATCCGGCACTCGCGCCATTCCAGGAAGGAAATTCTTTTCAAACATCATACTCAATTTTATCTTTAAACCGTTCGCTTAACTTTTTAAATTATACAAGAAGATTTGAACTTGGTAAGAAAGAAAGCGCAGATGGTACTGTAAAACCAAGATCTGTAGCCGGAATAAGTGTAGGAATTATCAATGCAGGCGTTTCAAAAATTGATGCCCGCGATAATCAAGGAAGAAAAACAGGTGATATCTCAACAAGCGAGAATCAATTTTTTGTAGCAGTCGCAAACAGATTTTCAGAGAAACTTTCTATCGGTATTGCGTTCAAGTTTTTCTACTATAAATTGTATGAGAGTGTAACTTCCACCGGACTCGGTTTTGATTTGGGTGCGTTATATTTACTCAATGAGAATATGACGTTATCATTTATGCTTTCTGACATAAATAGTAAATATGAATGGGATACCGGCAAGATTTACGGAACGAATGGTAACATCACTAAAAACAAATTCCCCTTGTTGAAAAAAATTGGATTCTCATATAAGTTCGATGAACCAAAGATTATTGCGGCACTCGAATTTGAGAATAGTGATGGCGGAACCAACTTCATACGTGCCGGCGGTGAATATAATATCTATGAGAATCTTTTTTTGCGTGCGGGATTTGATAGACTGAACATAAGCAATTTTGATTTTCCGGCCAGACCGACATTCGGGTTCTCATATTTCCATTCGATGAACTCAGTAAAGCTTGGAATTGATTATGCTTTCGTTATCGAACCGTATTCAACCGGAAGCCAACATATAATTGGTATAAACGTTAATTTTTACTAAGAAAGAATAATGAAAAAAATATTATTTCTATTTTTGATCAGTGCAAGCCTGTTTGCACAATCGGCAGGTAATTCCGGTTTGGCATTCTTAAAATTTGGATTTGGAGCCCGGAATATTGCGATGAGCGATCTGGGCGTTGTTGGCACTACTGACTTATCAGCCCTCAATTACAACCCTTCACTTTTAGCTGTGAATAATAAAACGCAATTGTCATTTACCCACAATTCACTTTTCCAGGATATGAATTCCGAAATGTTTGCCGGGAGTTTTACCGCATTGGGTTTGCCTGTTGCTATTGGAGTTAATACTACGAACATAGCTGATATAGAAATCCGAACTAAACCCGGAGAAGCTGAATCAAAATTTAGCGCACACTATTTTGCCGGAAGCATTTCTACCGCTTATCAATTAGCTGAAAAAATTTATTTGGGAGCTACTTACAAATACATTTATGAAAATTTATTCTCCAATGATGCTTCCGGATACGGTTTTGATTTTGGTGTGAGTTATCAAAGTACTATTGATGGTCTTACATTTGGCGCATCAGTCCGCAATCTTGGTTCGATGAATGAACTTCACAACGAATCAACAAAACTTCCTACGGATTTTCGTCTCGGCGCATCATATAATTTTTCTCTAACGGATTCCAAACTAGATTTTACTGCGCTTGCCGGCTTTCAGAAATATACTTTGCAAGATGATTCACATCTGCACATCGGCGGGGAAGCGGTTTATGATCAAATGTTCGCGTTACGCGTTGGATATGCAAGCGGTTACGATTCCAAAAATATCTCAACGGGTTTTGGTGTTAACTGGAAAGGAATAAACCTTGACTACGCATACGTTCCAGTAAAATATGGTTTAGGCGATTCACATATTATTTCATTCACTTACACATTCGAATAGAATTGAAGTTACTTCAAAGGTCTTATCTCAAAATCAATGCGCCGTTAATTCCAAATTGTTTATTTTAGCTCAACCTTTTTTAAAAAATCTTCTTCTGGATTGAAATGGAATTGATAAAATACTCTGATGAATGGAAAGAAAAGTGGGACAGTTTTGTTCTTCAGTCGAACAACGGCACAATGTTTCACCTCCAAAAATTTTTTGATTATCACACACCCGGTAAATTTAAATTCGATCATCTTCTATTCGTTGAAAAAAATAAAATTGTTGCTTTGCTTCCCGGAAGACTTTTAGATGGATACTATGAATCTCCAGTCGGCGCAAGTTACGGGTCAATAGTAACTAACGATATAAAATTTGCCGAGACGATGGAACTTGTTTCTGCGCTTCTTGATTATGGACGGAAAAACGGAATAAAAGAATTTGAGTTGACACCGGCGCCGATGATTTACGAAACATATCAGAATCAGAACCTTGACTTTGCAATGTTATGGCAAGGATTTACATTCAAGCTTCATTACATCTCCAGCGCAATCAAACTTGATAAAGAAAGAGATATCATTGAACGTTTTTCTCCAACTATCCGTCGTAATGTGCGCAAGTCATTAAAAGATTCTAATATTCGTTTTGAGATCAATGAACGCTACGATGAATTTTATCCCATACTTCTTGAGAATAAAGAGCGCCACAATGTCAAGCCAACTCACTCTTACGAAGATTTACTTCGTTTGAGAGATTTAATGCCAGAAAATCTAAAACTGTTTATGATTTATCTTGGTGATGAACCGATCGGCGGTTCGCTAATGTTTTTCGCAAATAAAAATGTTGCGCTTTGTTTTTATAACATGCTGCGATACGATTACGCAGATCACAAACCGATTCAGCGCGTGATGTATGAAGTTGTGAAATATTCCACCGAGAACGGTTACGTGTATGTTGATATAGGTGTCTCGCAAGACACCAAAGCTGAGAACCCTATGACACCCAGCATGAGTTTGATCGAATTCAAAGAAAAATTTGATGCGAAGACAATTATGAGAAATACATTTTCTATAAAATTGTGATTCTCTTTAGATGATGAATCCACAAAACAAAATTTGCATTGCCTTCCTCGGTAATGCTCTTCATGATTCAAGGATTGTAAATCTTACAAACTCACTCAAGGGAGACGGCTGTTCAGTATCAGTCATATCGTTCGATTGGTTTATCTCTTCTAAGAATTATTCTGATGATGAAATAAAAGTTTTCAAACTAACCAAGGGGAAGTTCAGTTTATTTTTCTATCTGCACTTTGCCTTGATATTGATACGTGAATTATTCCGCACCAAAGCTGATATCTTTTTCGCGGAAGATTTGTACACACTTCCATTCGTAACCACAATTGCTAAACTGAAACGAGCTAAGATTTATTACAATAGTCGTGAGTTATATGCTTTTCTTGGTGGATTGAGAAATCGTCCGATTCTTCAATCTGTTGTGAAGCAGATTGAAAAATTTTTCATTAGAAAAGTTGATATTGTCTTAACAACAGGCGAGATGGATTCCGAATTCCTCGAAAAATTTTATGGAATTGATGATACGCTCGTCATTAGAAATATCCCGCTATTTCAAACTCCATACGCAAAAATTGATTTTAGGAAGATGTACAACATTTCGCATGACAAGATGATTTTGCTCTATCAAGGAGTTTTGTTGGAAGGACGCGGTGTGCCGTTGATCATGCGAGCGATGCAAAAACTTCCGCAAACGATTTTGATAATGCTGGGAGACGGGGAACAAAAAAGCAATTTTCAAAAATTGGCAGATGAATTAAATATCTCAGAACGTGTAAAATATGCTGGAACGATCAATCAGAAAGAGTTGATCAATTATACAGCCGGTGCTGATGTTGGATTATCACTGATCGAAAATATAAGCGTAAGTTATTATCACGCTCTTCCAAATAAATTGTTCGAATATATTATGGCGGGTCTTCCGGTGCTTTGCAGCGATTTGCCGCAGATGAAAAAGATCGTTGAATCATTCCAAGTTGGTGAAAGCATCAGTATTGAAAAGGAAGAAAACATTTATTCAACTCTGAGAAGGTGGATTGAGAATCCAGATCTTTTAGTATCTTATAAAAAGAATTGCGAACGAGCCGGTAAAGAATTGAACTGGCAAGAAGAATACAAACGTGCGCGTACCAGATTATTGGATTTGATCTAAGATGGCAAAACAAAAAAGAATATTAATTGTTCGTCCCGATAGAATTGGAGACGTTGTTCTTTCAACGCCGTTTCCGCGCGAGATAAAGAAAACTTTCCCGGATTGTTATGTTGCAGTTCTACTCCGCAAGTACACCCAAGATATTTATCTGAACAATCCGAATGTTGATAAAATCATTTTGATGGATGATGAAGATTCGCATGATTCATTTTACAAAAAGGTTCGTGAGATAAAAGATTGCAAGTTCACACATTCACTCATGCTTCTTCCAACGGAAAGATTGAATTACATGCTTTTCTTTGCCGGCATTCCTTACCGGGTTGGAGTAGGGCATAAGCTTTATCAGTTCCTCACGTTCACTCGCTATGTTGACCGTAAAAAATATAATCCGCTCCGCCACGAAGCAGATTACTGTATGGATCTTGCGCGGAAGATCGGAGTGCAATCTGAAAGTCTTGCTACAGAAATATTTTTGACTGAAGAAGAAAAACAAAAAGTTGTGCAAAGAAGAATCGAGTTATTGCAGAGTAAAAAATTTCTAATTGGAATACACTCAACCAGCGGTAACTCTTCACCAAACTGGCAGCCTGAGGAGTACTGTAATTTAATTCTGAAACTGAAAGACAGGCAAGATGTGAGTATTGTTGTTACCGATAATAATGTTCCGGAAGAGTTAGTCGGGTTAGAAAATGTTGCTTATCCAAATATTAGTAAAACGTTGCGTGAATCGTTTATAAATTTTGCATCACTTGATCTATTGATTTCCGCAAGCACGGGACCAATGCATATCGCTGCTGCATTGAAGGTGAAGACACTTTCTATGTTTTGTCCTCTCACTGCGTGTTCACCAAAGCTATGGGGACCGCTCGGCAATGAGAGAAAAATAGTTTTACCCGAAGAAAGTTATTGCAGCACTGTTTGTCCGGGCGATCCGAAGAAATGTACATTTACGGGTGAAGGGGGAATTGATTCTGATTTAGTATTGAATGAAGTGAAAAAGTTTTTAAATTTTTGAATGCCATGCTGTTCGCTTAACATGTAATAGAACGCGGATGACGCGGATTAAACGGATTTACTCGGATTAAATCAGCGATAATCAGCATCATCTGCGTAATCCGTGTTCTATTTTTTCATCATATTTTTTTTCATCCCATAAGTTGGAAGCACTGTCTTGGAATGATTGGGATGGGCTGATAATTTTTCTATATTAGCAACCCAAATTTTGCCAGGCACTGATCGGCAAGTTATTACCCAATCCCGCCAGGTCCGGAAGGAAGCAGCGGTTAGTATTTAACTTGGGTGGTTAAGTGCTTGGCATTTTTCTATGATCCTTTAATCTATCACAACATCAAATCGGCAATACTTTATTTCCATAAATATGATGAATATGTTATCTTTGTTCAAACAGAAGAAGTGAAGGGAAGGAACATGAAAAAATCAAAAGCAATAATGGCATCTATTGAGATAGAAAAAAATGATGACGGTTTTCTTGCAAGAATTCCGGGTATCCAAGGCGCTTTCGCAGAAGGTGATACAGTAGAAGAAGCTGTTTTTAATTGTATAGATGTTGCTAAAATGATTTTTGTCTATCGAAAAGAAAGAAATGAATCGATTAGCTTTAATGGAGTTATTACGCCGCAAAAAACTTAAGTTTTTTTGGGAGTGAGAGATGATAAATATTCCTGATGAAGTTCAATTCATGGTAGAATGGGTTAAATCTTCTTTTCACCCAAGTAATAGAGTCTTGAGAGTTTATGATAATCCACGTGAAAGACCTTATGATATATTGGTAGAAAACTTTATTGATAGATATTCTGAAGAACAAATTAAAGAAGCTGCAGCGATTTTGGAACAAGAATCTGAGTATTGGTTCTTTAGAGAGATGAAGAAATCTAAATCAATAAATGACTATTCACTACCACATGAAAAAAAATTATGTACAAAATCCCAAGGAGCAAATTATAATGAGGAAGACAAGGAACAATATTTTTATTCCGATACACTTACTGAGACAAAAAATGGATTAACAATTTCTCCAAGAAATAAGAAAATTGTCTATGGTTCTTTATTATTTATCATATTTATATTTTTAGCAAAGTCTACTATTTTCAACTTATATTATGAAATTAAAAAAGTAAAAGAGGTATCTCAAAAATATGAGGACGGCAAATTATTTCGTCAATATAAAATGATCAAAGTAGAGGACAGTTGGCTAATCGATGGCAATTTTCTTTCCTATTACAAAAATGGTAATATCCATGAAAGAATTATATACACTAAAGGCAAGCGAAATGGTTTATTTCAAAAATATTTTAGCAATGGGAATATAAATATTTATGGATATTACAATAATGATAAATACAATGGCTATTGGTATAATTATTTCCCTTCTGGGGGTGTGCAAAGGATCTCTTATTATAATTCTTATGGAAATAATGATGGACTATACGAAGAATATTTTCCGGATAACTCAATAGCAACTAAGGGCATTTACCATAATGGCAAACGTGACAGTTTATGGGAATATTTTTACAATAATGGCGAACCAAAAGAAATATTCCGATACGGCAATGGTACTCTTCTATACTATGCTATGTATAACAAAGTGAAAATTAAAACGATTGAGGAATTCCATGGAATATCTGATGGGCAAGATAGTTTAAGACAATATTTTTTCGATGATGGGAAACCAAAAGAAATATACTACTACCACAGAAGTGGTAATGTGTCCCATCATATAAAGTATAGACGTAATAATTATAAGGATGTTGAAGAATTTTTTGATAGTAACGGTGACTCATCTAAAGTGTTTTTCTTTGATGAAGCAGGGAGGAACACGATTTTAAAAATTGCTGGGACTTATAAAAAAGTCGATCCAGATTATTTAAATACATGGACTACATACCTCAAAACAAATTATGTTTTAACAATTTCTTCGAACGGTGATTATTTAAAAAATCATAAGACTTACATGAAAAGTCTAGATGAGAATGGTTTTATGATTATAGATGAAACCATGACAACAAAAGGTACGATAATCTTCGACGGAACTATTATAACACTTATTCCTAAATTTCAAAGAGCATATCCTTCCAGAACATATTTGTCAATGATAGATAAATGGGTGGATAATGGTAATAAAGAATGGATAAAAGCGTTTGATGACGAAGAAAAATATTCAATCCAAGAATTTTATAAAACATGGCGAAAATGATTAATACAGTTGGCTAAGTTCACCTTTTGTCAATTTGAAAGAAATATAAAATTATTGAGTATACGTATGAATGAATTTTTATTGGCAATAAATAAATCTGAAGCAGAAATGAGGTAAGAATGAGAATGTCCGATGCTGCAAATCTTGCCGATAAAATATTGAAGGGCAATAATCGAAATAAAACACCTTACCAAAATGTTAGAGAGAATATCCGTTCAGTATTCAATTCTGATTTCCCAAATCTTAGTTACAAAAGTAAAATACAAATTAGATTAGCGCTAATTGATGGATATTATTCCACTAACATGAGTAAAAGGTTATTTGGAATTGAAGAAATAGCGGATAAAATAGTAAAGGAAGGAAATAACAAACATCTAAAGAAAGCATTTAAGTCTTTTATTGAAAAAGATAATAAGAAAATAAAAAATATTTTCAATAAAAAATATGGATTGCAAAAAGATGGCAAAAATTCCCCCAAAAGAGCTATTTCTTTGATTTCAAAGTATGCTTACTACTTAACAGAATATCAATTCCCAATTTACGATAGACTAGTAAAAGAAAATATTTGGCGTATAATAAAGCATGATACAGAAAATTGTGAGGCAATTAAGGTCAGGAAGAAAAATATCACCAGGCAAATGCTTGAATCCGGTTTCTTAAATTATTTTAAGTATATGAAATTTATAAATGAAAAATCGAAAATAAAGGATTTTAATAAACTTGATAAACTCGGTTGGCTTTTTGGTCAAATTAAAGAAGCAAGATATATAGCGGTGCTCAATTCTAATAAATATACAGAGTTCATGAAGTATTGGAAAAAACATCAGCGACCATCTGAGAGGATTAATATAAATCTGGTTATTCATAGAATTTTCAAGAATAAACGCATAAAGAACAATTTTGCAAAAAAATACACCAAGGAGCTAGTAGACTTTATTGATTATGTCTTTATAATTACTCCTCCGAAGCGAAAAAAACAAAAAAATAATTTGGTTTGACAGGTTATGAAATGGGTTGAGATATTCTAAATGTCAAAGATAAACGATGAACAAAAAGTTTTGATATTATTGCTTATAGACTCCCAAATTATTTTTTGTAATGTTTTGCAATAAACTTCGCCTTTGCCTCACCAATAATTTCTGCTAACGCTTTTTCGTCAGTTTTTTTAATTTCATCCAAACTAAAACTCGTTAAAAGTTTCTGCGCAACTTTTTCACCAATTCCTCTTATCTCCAGCAGCTCGCTTGTAAATGTCCTTTTACTTCTGCGTTCGCGGTGAAATGTAATTGCGAAACGGTGTGCTTCATCCCGGAGGTGTTGAAGTAGCTTCAAACTGGATGATGTTTTGGGAATTGATTGCGCTTCGGACTCTCCCGGTAGAAAAACTTCTTCCAATCTTTTTGCTAGACCAATTATATCGTATCCTTTCATACCAAGTTCATCAAGAGAAATGATCGCACTTGATAGCTGGCCCTTGCCGCCATCCACCATAATCAAATCCGGCAGTGATTGATTTTCTTCAATCAATCTGCTGTAACGGCGATGAATAATTTCACGCATGCTTGCAAAGTCATCAGGTCCCTCAACAGTTTTGATGATGAATTTGCGATACAAACTTTTTTTCGGTTTACCGTCAACAAAAACCACCATACTTGCAACCGCATCGCTGCCTTGAAGATTACTGTTATCAAAACATTCAATGACACGTGGAAGTTTTTTCAAGCGTAAATCTCTTTGAAGCGCTGATAGGGCATAAGGAACATTTCCCTCCTTCTTCATTTTCTGAAGTTGAATTTCTTTTAGTTGAAGTTGAGCATTCTGTTTACACATTATCAAAAGGGATTTTGCGTCACTCTGTTTTTGCGGTATAACGAATTTGCATTTCTTGATTACTTTTGTGTTTAGCCAATCAATTAAGGATTCAGATTCTTCCGGTTCAGTTTCAATAATAATTTCTCGTGGGACTTCAACGAATTCGCTATAATAAAATTTAATTATTGCAGCATAGATTTGACTGGCTTCTTCATTCACTTCACAACTCAAGTTCAGCTGTCTTTTGCCAACGAGCTTGCCGGATCTAATATTCAAGATTGTTGCGGCAACGTCTTTCCCTTCAAATGCAGCACTTATAATATCGCGGTCTTCCAAATCATTAGTAACAACTTTCTGTCTGGAAGAATAAACTTGTAACTGATCAATCCTATCGCGCAGTTCGGCAGCTTTTTCAAATTCCAATCTTGCGGAAGCGTTCTCCATTTGAATCTTCAATTCGCTTAAAAGCTCGTCGGTCTTTCCCCGCAATACTTTTATAACTTGATTTACCATTCCATTGTAATACTCTTGAGTTACTAATCCTTCGCAAGGACCTTCGCATTTCTTGATATGAAAATCCAGACAGACCTTAAATTTTTTTTTGTCAATAGCTTGCTGAGTGATATCCAACTTGCAGCTTCTGATCTTAAAAATCTTGTTCATCACTCGCAGCGAATTTTTCATATTCTTTACATCGGTATAAGGACCAAAATATTTTGATCCATCTTTGATGATGTTTCGTGTTGGATAAATCTGAGGGAACGGTTCATTAGTTACACGAATGTATGGGAAAGTTTTATCGTCCTTGAGAAGAATATTGTAACGCGGTTTAAGATCTTTGATAAGATTGTTCTCAAGAACAAGTGCTTCGATATCGTTGTTGGTGATGATCAGTTGAAGGTCAGAAATTTTTGAAACAAGGATTGCAGTTTTTGGAGAGTCAACATTGTTTCTGAAATATGAACGCACACGACTTCGTAAATTCTTTGCTTTACCCACATAGATCACTTTCCCTTTTTCGTTGAGGAATTGGTAGATACCGGGTAGTGCGGGAAGCGAGCTTAATTTATCTTGAAGCTGTTGATTCATCGCAATATGGTTTTTGATTAGTTATAAAAATAAACCGATTATTTAAAACAAAAAGGGCTGGTGCTTACCAGCCCAAATTATTATTCAAAAGATATTTTATTCAAAAATATAATTCTTTGGAACAACCACAATGCCTGTCTCAGAAACAGTGAATCGCTTTTTATCTGTCTCAGTATCGAAACCGATTTCAAATCCTTCCGGTACCGATACATTTTTATCTATAATGGTTCTTCTTATTCTTGCATGACGACCAATATTGCAGTTATCCATTATAATAGAATCGGTCACATATGAATAACTATTCACGCGAACGTTAAATCCTACAATTGAGCGTTCGACTAATCCACCGGAGATAATAGTACCATCTGAAATTAATGAGTTGATTGCACGACCGATACGCTCACCTTCATGAGAAACTGTTTTAGTAGGAGGATATTGTTGCTGCTGCGCTCTTAAAGTCCAATCACTATCGTATAGATTGAAATGAGGATTTACGTTTATCAGATCCATGCTCGCAGCATAATAACTATCAATAGTTCCAACATCCACCCAGTAGGGTTCATCTTTTTTATTTTCATCAATGAACCGGTATGCTTGAACATGATAGTCGTTTTTTATCATATAAGGAATAACATCTTTTCCAAAATCATGGTTCGGAATTTTCTCTTTTTCCATTTTGGAAATAACTTCCTTTAATACTGCTGCATTGAAAACATATATTCCCATATTCACAAAAGAAGAATCCGGTTTATCCGGAATAACCGGAGGGTTTTTTGGTTTTTCGATAAACGAAACGACTTTGTATTTTGGATCAATACCAATGACACCGAAACGGGATGCTTGAGATTTCGGCACCTCAATGGCAGCTAATGAAACAGCGGCTTTTTTTTCGATGTGATACTGAATCATTTTCAAATAGTCCATTTTGTAAATATGATCGCCGGAAAGAATCAAAACCCAGTCATAGTTTTCATCTTCAATCAAATTAAAATTCTGTTGAATGGCATTAGCCGTTCCTAAATACCAATTGTTACTTGTTTTAAGTTGCGGAGGAATTGAGTAGATAAATTCTTTTAACTCCGGATTAAAAATACTCCACGCTTCATAAAGATGCCGGTTGAGTGAATCCGACTTATATTGCGTGATCACAAAAATTTTTCTAAATCCGGAATTCAAACAATTTGAAAGTGTGAAATCAATAATTCGATACTTTCCGCCAAATGGAACGGAAGGTTTTGTTCTCTCTTTTGTAAGCGGGAATAGACGTTCTCCTTGACCACCTGCCAAAATCATGGTTAAAGTCTTTCTAAGTATTGCTGAACCGGTGTATGCCATATCAGTCTCGCAGTAATTTGATTAAAATATATCTATTTAGGAATTGATTGGCAATTAAAGAAATTATTAACTTTGTTTTGAAACCAAACTAAAAATCCGCTAAAATATTGATGCGCAAACAAAAATTAATTCTTCTTGTCTCTACGGCAGTTCTGTTAAGTGTTCTATTGATTGGATTTTTCACTGTACGTTGGGTGATAAACCATTTTAGTCTTCCAGAAGATAGCAGCAGACTAATTAACCTTGCAACCGGGTTAAAAAATTTTGATGAAAAAGAACTGGCGGCATATAATCCTAAAAGTCAAAAATTCATAGACGTTCTTCATTACAATATTAAGCTGGATTTATTTCCCGGGGTGAAAAAAATATTTGGTGATGTAACAATCAAGATGAAGATAAATGATAAGAACGTGCCGAAGATTGAAATTAATTTTTATGATAACCTGGAAATACGTGACCTTCGGTTGAACGGCAATAAAGTGAAATATGACAGATCCGGGAAACTCTTAAGCATTGAGAAGGATGATCGAACAATAGATACTGCGATGGTTAGAATTGTTTATGAAGGAACTCCGAAAAGTTTGGGATTCGGTTCTTTCAATTTTGAGCGGGTTGATAACCATAATCAAGTTTATTCTCTGAGCGAACCGGTCTTTGCTTCAACATGGTTTCCTTGTGTTGATCTGCCGGATGATAAGGCGCTTGTTGATATTTTTATTACCAACGATTCATCAAATGTATCGTTATCAAACGGCAAATTGATAGATACAAAAACAAGCGGCGCGCGAAAAACTTACCATTGGAAAACTTTTTACCCGATTTCAACATATTTGGTAGCCCTCTTTTCAGGAAATTACAAATCGGTGACGCAAAAATATTTATCCATCAGCGGTGACACATTGAATTTATCATACTACGCACTTTCAAAAAACATTGAGAATGCACAGCGAGATTTTTCCGATCATCCGAAATATATGAGAACATTTGAAGAATTATTCGGCGCTTATCCCTTTGTAAAGGAAAAA
>Ga0265292_1000964_pt1 | contig 29691 bp, 31 predicted proteins | sample Munlanlewell296A_FD_189080 | JGI IMG/M metagenome (GOLD analysis project Ga0265292, IMG submission 189080) | Leachate microbial communities from a municipal landfill in Southern Ontario, Canada - Leachate well 296A | ecosystem: Engineered > Solid waste > Landfill > Unclassified | place: Canada... | reverse complement strand
AAGTTTTCCTGAGACATGATACAAAAAGAAGAGCCGCTATGAAAGCGGCTCACTTTTTGATAACCCTAAAAACTAACCTAACCTATGAAAAAAACCTCTATATCTTTTGATTCAAATATCATGCCAAATCCTTTGCAAATATAATATAAATAACCGGATTAAAAAAATATTTTTTTCTAAATAGTTGAATATTAACAATATTTTAATGATATGTTAAAATAATTTATTTTTTGTGTCTTCGCAATTCCTGTAATAATCGCCTGAAACAGTCAGGATTGTTAAAGAAAGTTAAAGAGTGGTAATATAAAATATATACAAGTACTTTTGTGTCTGTATGAAGCGGAAAACCATAGTATTACTGGCCATATTTTTTTTTCTGTCTATCTCGGGGCTGATCCTTATACAGTTATACTGGATTCGAAATGCGATTGCTATAACCGATCAGCAATTCCGTTACCTTGCTAATAAAGCTCTTGAGTTAATCGTTCTTGATCTTGAAGAGAAGGAATTAATAAAAAATATCGTTGAAGATATAGATCCGGCATCAACAGATTCAGTTACAGCAATTGTTCCCGCTAATTCTCCTCTGGCCAGGAAACTTCAGGGATATCAGCCCAACTCAGAACTTCTTGAAATGTATGGACTTAATAAACCTGGTGAACCAATAGCAATAACCAGTTCAGGTCATAAAATATTTATTTCAGCTGAAGATATTTCTCCCTTTTCCACAGATGAAACACCTGAACCTTCGCCACAAATAACTAATTCGGATATAACCGGAAGGGTGAGCAATAAAATTGTTTTCCTCGAGAATATAATGGAGAAAATACTTCGCAATACCCCTGATATCAGAGAAAGAATCGATCCTGAAAATATGAATCAGCAACTCAGAACAGCCCTTAATAATGCCGGAATTTATCTCGATTATGAATTCTCCATCCGGTCCGGCCGCCTGGGAAATATATGGAAAACGCCGGGTTTTACCGATAAGCCCGGGACAAATAAATTCATCATTCAGCTTTTTCCGAACGACCCTGTTCCCAGTCAGAATCAGATAGTACTATATTGCCTTCAGGAACAACAATATAAATTTGAGAAAATCGGAATTCTTGGTTTTTTATCCCTGCTGTTTACCTTGCTTCTGCTGATCCTTTCCACCGGGACTTTTATTGTTATTTTCCGCCAAAAAAGGATTTCAGAAATAAGGAGTGATTTCATAAACAATATGACTCATGAGCTTAAAACACCTATTTCCACAATATCTCTGGCTTCCCAGATGATGGCCGATAAAACAATCTCCGACAAGGATAGAAATATCGACAACCTGGCAAAAGTTATTTCCGATGAGAGCATGAGACTTAAGTTCCAGGTTGAGAAAGTTCTCCAGATGGCAATATTTGAAAAAATAAAAATGAAACTCAATCTGGTTGAGTTGGATGTTAATGGGATAATTAATAAAGCAGTAGATAATTTCGCTCTTCAGATCGGAAACCGCGATGGCTTGATAAAGAGTGACTTTCAGGCCACGATGTCACTTGCAATGGTTGATGAAATTCATTTTCTGAATTCAATCTCCAACCTTATTGATAATGCAATTAAATACTCTAAAGATAAACCGGAAATAATTATCTCCACCCGTAATAACAAGAAAGGTATTTTGGTTACTATTGAAGATAAAGGTATGGGGATAAGTAAAGAAAACCTGAAAAGGATTTTTGACAAATTCTTTCGTGTCCCTTCCGGTAATGTTCATAATGTAAAAGGGTTTGGCCTCGGTTTAAGTTATGTTAAGAAGATTATAGAAGAACATAACGGAACAATTAAGGCTAATAGCCAGATTAATAAAGGAACAAGATTTACTATTTTTCTTCCACAAAACGGATTAAAATGAATAAGATTAGAATTCTGCTTGCCGAAGATGACAGCAATCTGGGCATCATGTTAAGGAATTATCTCACCGCTAAGAACTATGAAACAACACTGTTCATAAACGGTAGTCTGGCTCTTGAAGCCTTCTCTGCAGAGTCATTCGGGCTGTGCATACTTGATATTATGATGCCCGAAATGGATGGACTTACTCTTGCAAAAGAGATTCGCCTTACAAACCCTGAAGTACCCATAATTTTTCTTACAGCAAAAAACCAGAAAGAAGACATAATAGAAGGATTCAAATCAGGTGCTGATGATTATATTACAAAACCATTTTCAATGGAGGAGTTGCTTTACCGCATCGAAGCCATCCTGAGAAGAACCACCAGTACTTCCGTAAATAAAAAAGAGGGACCCTATGTAATTGGAGGTTATTCTTTTGAGCCTCTGAAACAATTGCTTGTTTACGGAGATCAGCTAATAAAACTCACAACAAAGGAATCAGAGCTGCTTGAACTATTATGCCGGCATGGGAACGAAATACTGGAGAGAAACTTTGCATTAAAAACTATCTGGATTGATGATAACTATTTTAATGCAAGGAGCATGGATGTATATATTACAAGATTGAGAAAATATCTCAAAAAAGACCCGTCTGTAAAAATATTAAACGTACACGGAAGAGGCTATAAACTTATTTGCTGAAAAAACACCCTGAAATTTTTTAGATTTGGTCAGGGTAAAGAACTTAGGTTGGTTGATCGGATTAGTCAAGTTTTAAAACTGCAAGGAATGCCTGTTGAGGAACTTCAACGTTTCCCACCAGCCTCATTCGTTTCTTCCCTTTCTTCTGTTTCTCCAGAAGTTTTCTTTTCCTTGTAATATCGCCGCCGTAACATTTTGCGGTCACATCTTTTCTGACTGCTTTTACTGTTTCGCGGGAAATAATTTTCGCACCTATGGCTGCCTGTATAGCAATATCAAACTGCTGACGTGGAATCAATTCTTTCAGTTTAACACACATCTTCCGGCCAAATTCGTATGCATGACCTCTGTAAATAAGTGTGGAAAGAGCATCCACCATTTCCCCGTTTAAAAGGATATCAAGCCTTACAAGATCCGCCTTTTGATACGTGGTATAATAATAATCAAAAGAGGCATACCCTTTAGAGATGCTCTTAAGTTTATCGTAGAAATCAAAAACAATTTCTGCCAGAGGCATTTCGAATGTTATTTCAACCCTGTCTCTTGTAAGGTAAACCTGATTTTTCAGAACACCCCTTTTATCAATACAAAGATTCATTATTGAGCCTACATACTCAGATAGTGTAATTACCTGTGCGATAATATAGGGCTCCTCAATACGGTCAAGATAGTTAACAGGAGGCAACCCCGAAGGATTATGAACATCAATCTCTTCTCCTTTGGTGGTATATGCTTTATAAGAAACGTTTGGTACCGTTGTAATCACATCCATGTCGAACTCCCTGTTGAGACGCTCCTGGATGATTTCCATATGAAGTAGTCCCAGGAAACCACACCTGAAACCAAATCCAAGTGCTGCTGATGATTCTGGAATGAATGAAAGAGAAGCATCATTCAACTGTAACTTTTCTATTGAAATTCTCAGGTCTTCATACTCATCAGCATCAATAGGGTAAATTCCGGCAAACACCATTGGTTTAACATCCTCAAATCCTGAAATTGCTTTATCACAGGGGTTCTTAACATGTGTAATAGTATCACCAACCTTAACTTCTACGGAGTTTTTTATTCCTGAAATAATATAACCAACATCGCCTGCCCCCAATTTATCGCGGGGATCTTGTTTAAATTTTAAGACTCCAATCTCTTCTGCATTATATTCATGTTCAGTACTGAAGAATTTTACCCTGTCACCTTTACATATTGTTCCATTAATTATTTTAAAGTAAGCAATAATACCTCTGAATGAATTGAAGATTGAATCAAATACCAGAGCCTGTAAAGGGGCATCGGGATTTCCTTCCGGAGGTGGAATACGATTTACAATATCACGAAGAATTTTTTCTACTCCCATGCCTGTCTTTGCGCTTGCCTCAATGATGTCTTCCCTTTTGCAACCTACAAGGTCAACGATCTGATCCTTAACCTCTTCAGGCATCGCGTTGGCCATGTCCATCTTGTTTAGCACCGGAATAATTTCAAGATTGTGATCGATAGCCATATAGAGGTTCGATATGGTTTGTGCCTGTATTCCCTGAGTAGCATCTATAACAAGTAAAGCACCTTCGCATGCAGCAATTGACCGCGATACTTCATAAGAAAAATCAACATGCCCTGGTGTATCAATAAGATTCAGGATATACTTTTTACCGTCATGGAAATATTCCATCTGAATTGCATGACTCTTTATTGTTATGCCTCTTTCCCTTTCAATATCCATGTCGTCGAGTACCTGTGCCTGGTATTCTCTTTCGGTTATTGTATTGGTCTTTTCCAGTAACCGGTCGGCCAGTGTACTCTTGCCATGGTCAATATGAGCTATTATGCAGAAATTCCGGATATTGTCCATCTAACTAGATTGCTTTAAATCAGGTGCAAATATATAAAATTATCGGCTTTAACTTATACAAAGAGAGCCCTTCAACTTATTGATGAAGGGCTCTCTATAATACTATGTTAATATTACATCATTCCTGGCATGCCACCACCCATACCCTGTGGCGAACCTGCCGGATGTTCTTCTTTTTCTTCTACAACAACAGCTTCTGTAGTAAGGAACATACCTGCAACTGAAGCAGCATTTTCGAGTGCAACGCGGACAACTTTAACAGGATCTATAACGCCTGATCCATAAAGCTTTTCATAATTATCGGTTTGTGCGTTGTATCCGTAATCCCCTTTCCCTGATTTTACATTCTGAGCAACAACAGCGCCCTCTTTACCTGAATTGATAGCAATCTGACGTAATGGTTCTTCAATTGCACGTTTGACAATTTCTATACCTGTTGTCTGATCCTCATTATCACCTTTCAGTCCCACGAGTGCACTTATCGCACGGATATAAGCAACACCACCACCTGGAACAATACCTTCTTCTATTGCGGCACGTGTTGCATGAAGAGAATCATCAACGCGGTCTTTCTTCGATTTCATTTCAATTTCAGAAGAAGCTCCGATATAGAGAACAGCAACACCACCTGCCAGTTTAGCAAGACGTTCCTGTAACTTTTCCTTATCATAATCAGAAGTAGTAGTGGTCATCTGCTGTCTGATCTGGGCCACACGTGCTTTGATCATCTCTTTGTCACCGGCACCGTTTACAATTGTTGTATTTTCTTTATTTATTGTAACTTTTTCTGCTGTACCAAGCATGTCGAGAGTTGCATGTTCGAGTTTAAGACCTTTCTCTTCTGAAATAACTGTACCACCTGTCAGAATGGCAATATCTTCAAGCATCTCTTTCCTTCTGTCACCAAATCCGGGAGCTTTTACTGCACATACCTTGAGCGAACCGCGCAAACGGTTTACCACAAGAGTTGCAAGAGCCTCACCTTCCACATCTTCTGAAATAATCAGCATAGGCCGGCCGGTTTGTGCTGTTGACTCAAGAACAGGAAGCATATCCTTCATAGTGGAAACCTTCTTGTCGTAGATAAGGATATATGGATTTTCAAGTTCCGCTTCCATCTTCTCAGCATTGGTTACAAAATATGCAGAGATATATCCACGGTCGAACTGCATACCTTCAACAATTTCAACTGAGGTTGTAGTTCCTTTTGATTCTTCGACTGTAATAACCCCTTCTTTATGAACCTTACCCATAGCTTCAGCAATGAGTTTTCCTATCTCTTCATCATCATTGGCAGCAATTCTTGCTACCTGTTCAATTTTGCTCAGGTCGTCACCGATTACTTTTGCCTGTGATTTAAGATGTGCTACAACTTTTTCAACTGCTTTGTCAATACCTCTTTTAATGTCCATCGGGTTTGCACCTGCAGTGATATTTTTCAGTCCGACATTGATAATAGACTGAGCAAGAACTGTGGCTGTAGTAGTACCGTCACCTGCTATATCGCCCGTCTTTGATGCTACTTCTTTAACCATCTGGGCACCCATATTTCTATATGGATCGGAAAGCTCGATATCTTTCGCAACGGTTACGCCATCCTTTGTGATCTGGGGAGCTCCATATTTCTTCTCAAGAACCACATGACGTCCTTTTGGACCAAGCGTTACTTTAACTGCATCAGCTAACTGATCGACACCTTCCTTAAGGAGGGCTCGTGCTTCGATATTGAATTTAATCTCTTTTGCCATATCATTATGATTTTAATTTGTTTGCGAAAATTTAAGCTATAAAAAGAATGTCTGTCTGAGATACAAGCAGATAATCCTCACCGTCAATTGTAAGTTCCTGTCCTGCATACTTTCCGTAAAGAACAACATCACCTTTCTTTACTTCCATCTCTTCATCTTTCTTTGCTGTGCCAACAAGAATTACTTTGCCCTGACGTGGTTTTTCCTTTGCAGAATCAGGAATGATTATTCCACTTGCAGTTTTTTCTTCAGCTTCATTTGGTTTCACAAGAACCTTACCTGCTAAAATTTTTCCTTTCAATTGTACCATTTTATCTAGTTTTAAAGTTAAACATCTATTTACCGACTTCCTTTTGAAGCATATTTCATGCCAAATTGAAAATAATGCCATTTTGGATTCATTAAGGACATTTTAATGGCGTCCTCCTGCCATTATCCTGAAATAAAATGCAACAAACATCCATAAAATCCTAAAACACAATACATTATTAACATAATAAAAAAAGTATTAGCATGTGACAAACTGACACTCTTGCAAAGTATTTCATTCAATTAAAATCTATTTTGCAGGTTGATCCAAACTTCCCGGAGGAGTTGTAGTTGACGGAGGAACAGCTGTAGGGAGTGTTGGAATTGCATTCGGGTCAACAACATTCTGAATCTGGTTTTCTATCCTGGAACGTCCTGAAGTTGTTCCGCGCGGGATAGTAGCTGTTGCAACAACACAGAGGATCAAAATTGCACCTGCAAGCGTCCATGTAGACTTCTCAAGGAAATCTGCAGTTTTGCGGATGCCCATTGATTGACCTGCTGAGGTAAAATTAGCAGCTAGTCCACCACCCTTCGAGTTCTGAACAAGAACAATCAGAATCTGGAGAAAACATGCGATAATTACTAATACTGAAACAAAAATATAAATTCCCATCTGTTCACTTTTTTATGTACTCTTTAACTTTTTTGATTTGAGACACAAAGTAACTGCTTTTTTCCGGAAATTTCAAACTTAATTTCTCATAAATATCTATCGCCTTCGAGTAATACCCCTGATTAAAGTAAATTCTTGCAAGGGTCTCCGTAATAAATCCTCTCTCTGTTTCAACAAATGGCTTTGAAATATCTTCAACAGACAGATTTGTTTTTTCCCTATTTGGCTCAATCCTTGGATTAGCAATAATGAATTTATCAATCAGGTCAGACTGTAACTGCTTTTTAGCACTCTTACCCTCAAAGCTAAACTGCTCCTGGCTTATAGCACTTTCATCAGAAATGATTCTCCTGTTCGCATCAAGATCAAGTTCCAGAAGGTCACTATGATCCGGAACTGAAAAGCCAGGATCCATATAAAATATCTGATCTTCACAAGGAGATGCCTCTTCATCCATGAGAATCATCACTCCGGCGGATTCTTCATTATCTGACTCTGTTGAAATCAATATTGAATGGCCGGGAGTCTGGTAGCCGGAATCTTGCTGTTCTTTCGATTTAGTTTCACCAGAGATTTTCTCGATTTCATTAATCAGGTACTCACTGTTTTTTGCAGATTCAATAACAGTCTGTTGCGTATCGTAAACAAGGCCTTCTGATGAAACGTTATCCTTTTTGCTTTCGACCTGTTCAATCTCCGGAGAAGTTTTTGTTTTCAGGAGATAATATAACACTTCCCTGTCAGCAATATGGATCGCAGAATTTCTGAGCTGGTTTTCGAATTTTACATCAGCATTGTTTTGCAGCCCCTTTAGCAGCAGCATATGGGCACTTTGAAAATATGGAAAAATATCTATCAACTCGTAAACCTCCCCTATCATCAGGCGGTTTACCGGAACTGTATCCTCAATCATATTTAAAAAGTCATTTCTGTTCATAGCCGGTTACCAATTGACAAAGGCCTGATTGAAAATATCTTCCACAATCATTTCTATAATCTTATCCGAAAGCTCCTTTTCAACCTGATTCAGGTCGAGGTTACTGTCATAGTCCTCATATCTTGAAAATGTCTGTTCAAAACTAAGTTCCGGCTCGACAGCATTTGCGAATTTAACTTTTACCGAGATTGTAAATCTGTTCATGGCAGCTCTCGCATCAGCAGCCACAGTCAGTGGACGAGTGTTATAATCACTTATTTCTCCCTCGAAATTCACATCGCCAATCCCGTTAATATATCCCAGACTAGTCTGGGCTTTGCATTTATCAATCAGTGCATCAGTTATATACTGGCTGAGTCCTGGTTGAACAAGCGGGGCCCTGTTCTGGAAGTATTGTATACTAAAAGTCTTCACCCCGGGAGAGATACTGGCTCCGGAAAATGAATACGATACTTTGCAGCCATTTAAAGTCGTAACACCAATAATAAATAAAAGCAGAATAAGCCTTTTCACGGTAATACTTACAATATTCTTACGATTCAATTCCATACTCTTTAATCTTTCTGTAGAGGGTTCGTTCAGAGATACCAAGTTCGTTTGCTGCAATTTTTCTTTTCCCATTATATTTTTCAAGCGCCTTTTTTATCATTTCCACCTCTTTGTCGGCAAGGGAAAGCGATTCCTCAAATATCTCTTCAGTATCCTGTATGTCATTCCTGTTCTGATGCGGTGAAAAATCAACAGAGGGTGTCTCAGTACTACTGGAAACACTCTCTTCTCTGTTTGTTTCCCTGAAAAGATTCTTAATAACCCTTGAGTTGGTCTCCTGAAAAGTAACATCTGTTTCTCCCCGCCTGAGAAGATCAAAAACCAGCTTCTTAAGGTCGTTCATGTCACTTTTCATATCGAAAAGGATCTTATATAATATTTCTCTTTCAGAAGAAAATGATTTGTCTTCATCCTTTTTTATAACAGCAGGAAGCTTAGCACCGCCATATTCAGGAAGATAATTGCGAAGCGTCAGAGCAATGATTTCCCGCTCTCTTTCAATAATGGATATCTGTTCGGTAATATTTTTAAGCTGCCTTACATTACCTGGCCATGAATAATTAAGAAGAACATTTTTTGCCTCGGAATCCAGTCTTATCGCAGGCATTCTGTATTTCTCCGCAAAATCAACCGCAAACTTCCGGAAAAGAAGAAAAATATCTTCGCCTCTTTCTCTCAAAGCCAGTATTTTTATTGGGACAGTATTAAGTCTGTAGAAAAGATCTTCTCTGAATTTACCATTGTCAATTGCCCTTGGCACGTCAACATTGCTTGCAGCAATAACCCTCACGTTTGTTTTTTGAACCTTCGATGAACCAACCCTGATAAATTCACCGGTTTCAAGTACTCTGAGAAGGCGAACCTGTGTGGATAATGGCAATTCCGCTATTTCATCAAGAAAAATTGTTCCCCCGTCAGCGACTTCAAAATAACCTTTCCTGCTCTCTGTTGCTCCGGTAAAGGAACCCTTTTCATGGCCAAACAGTTCAGAATCTATTGTTCCTTCGGGTATTGCACCACAGTTAACTGCAATGTACTGGCCATGCTTCCTGGCACTGTAATTATGAATTACCTGGGGGAAAATCTCCTTCCCGGTTCCACTTTCGCCTGTAATCAGAACTGAAAGATCGGTTGGGGCTACCTGTACAGCAATGTCAATAGCCCGGTTAAGTTCCTCATTGTTACCAATTATTCCAAACCTTTGCTTAATATTTTGAAGATCTTTCATTTCCTGTTTTACAATCCTGCGAATTTAACTTTTTTTTAAAACATTGGGAAATGCATTTTTCGTAAATTCGCAACATGAAAGCAGATAAACGATATCATTTTGCCGGTATAATACCTGCACGGTATGCCTCATCACGGTTCCCGGGCAAACCGCTTGCACTGATCGGGAATAAGCCGATGATACAAAGAGTATATGAACAGGCCGGCAAATCACTCGACCTCATTTATGTTGCCACAGACGATAAAAGGATATTCGATACAGTATTAAACTTCGGGGGAAAAGCAATAATGACTTCACCCGATCATCAAAGCGGAACCGATCGTTGCGCGGAAGCTGTTACCAGAATAACCAGTGAGACAGGTAAACCGATCGATATTGTCATTAATATTCAGGGTGATGAACCTTTCATTAAACCGGAGCAGATCGATCTCCTCATGAAATGCTTCACCGGGGAAAAGGTAGAAATAGCAACACTGGTAAGAAGGACTGAACCGGGGGAGGATATTTTTAACCCAAACCAGCCAAAAGTGATTCTAAACTCAGAAGGAGATGCTATTTATTTCAGCCGGGCTGCTATACCATTTATCAGAGATGCTGAAAAGAGCGACTGGTCGATGAAACATGTTTATTATAAACATATTGGTCTATATGCATATAGGACAGAAACACTGAAAAAGATAACATTATTGGCCCGTAGTCCTCTCGAAATTTCGGAATCGCTTGAACAGAACAGGTGGATAGAAAATGGCTTCCGGATCAGAACAGCAGTCACTTTGTGGGAAAATACAGGTATTGATACACCTGATGATCTGGAGAAAGCTAAACTGCTCTTAGAACATTTTATTTAATATATTGCTAACTTTAGCACAATTTTTGATAGAGATTATTTAAAAGGTAATTATGAAGAAGAGTTTACTCTTTATACTTCTTATTATTTTAACGTTAACCCTTCAGGCCCAGAAGGATACTATCACCGTTATTGGTGCTCTTCCTCAAAAAGATATTTCAAGAGATGTTGCTAATATTAATGTGAGCATATATCCTGTACCGGTAAAGGAAAACAGTTTTACAATTAAAACCGACAAGGATGTCTCTTTTGTAAAGATCACTAATATAATCGGTCAGGATGTTTTCAGAGTTCAATATAGCAATCCGCAGCAATTAATAAGGATCTTACTCGAAAATACAAAAAGGGGAATGTATCTGGTAACTATCATTTTCAGTGACGGGACGAGAGTTGTAAAAAAAATAATGGTTGAAGAATCTGAATAAAAGAAATTTGCTATTTTCGTCTTTTGTTGCGGATTTTCCGGGGAAGTTTCCGCATTATAATAAAATTTAATTAGACTCTTAATAAAAGTTTGTTAAACAATTCTGTTTCATGATTGTTTACCTAATTGTAATAATGACTATTTGTGCTAAATTATTATTGAAATACAGCTATGGAAGAAGGTTTAAATGTGTTTTCGATAAAAGATCTTGAAAATTTCTCGGGCATTAAGGCCCATACCATAAGGATTTGGGAGAAGAGGTACAAGATACTTGAGCCTGACAGAACCGACTCAAATATAAGAACTTACAGCGAAACAGAACTCAAAAAGATTCTAAATGTCGCATACCTTAACCGCAATGGACTGAAAATATCCAAAATTGCCCGGTTAAATGAAGATGAACTTACGCAGCAGGTAATGACTGTCAGCAGTAAACATGATGATCTTGATCAGGATTTCCAACCTGGAAAAATTCTGATGTCAGCCATCAGGTTCAATGAGGTTTTGTTCAAAGAAGCTCTCTTTCCATTCATTAAATATCAGGGCATTGAAGAAGCTTACTTAAGGTATCTTTACCCCCTCCTTGAAAAAACAAGGATTCTTTGGCAAACAGGAAGTCTTTCCAGAGCACAGGAACAATTTGTCAGAAATACAATCAAGCAGATTATCATCATTGAGGATAACTTACTTGAGCCTGTAACAGGCAAATCGAAACCTACCGTTGCAATGATTAATACTTCAGATAATCTCACTGATAACAACTTCCTCTTTTATAAATATGCCCTGAAGAAAAGGGGCTTTGATGTGATTTTTACAGGTGGAATACTACCTGCTTCTGAAGTAATTGAGATTCATAAAATAAAACCCTTTGAATATCTCGTGGTAAACTCAAGTGCTTTTGATTTTGCCGAAAAGAAAATCGGTTATTTCAGCAGTATTGGGAAATCTTTAATGTTAAAAAAGATAATTCTAACTGATTTTCCTGAAGAGTATAGTAAGAAATCTTATGACAAGCTTATTATAACAAAAGACCCGGTACATTTTATTAAGACAATCAAGTCTCTCCGTTAGTTACCATTTATTAACAATGAATATAAAGTAATTTTCCAACCTGCTTGATATTATTGACTACTATTTCAGCAGGTTGAGAAAATAATTCCGTTCATGTGAAAGGTCTATTACCGGAACTTTGTCTTCAATATCAGAAATCTGTTGAAGCATCCGCTCTGCAAAACTATTTATTTTAAAACCAGAACCGGCATTTAAACGGTGGGTGCAAGCTTTAGTTATTTTAACAACCTCATTCCATATATTCATAGTCTTGTTTTCCATAAAGCATCCGGAAAATGCATCCCATATATAATTAATTGCGGTAATTGAAGGATGAAGCATGTCATCGTTATAAAACCTGTAATCACGCAAATCATCCATAACCATTTCATAAGCAGGGAAATATTGCGGCGAAACCGGATGGTTAAGTAACTCTTCAACTGCAAGGAACAATACCGATTTGCTAACCTGGTTACCATGGGCACCATCTTTCCAGTGCCTTACCGGACTGATGGTAAAGACAACTTTCAATCGGGGAAAGAGTGAATGCAACCTGTCGAGCTGCTTTGCCCATAAAGCGACAACCTCATTAACTGTCAGCAGTTCCGGTTCGAAATGGTCAGAGGGGATCTTATGGCAGTTTGACACTATCAGACCTGTCTTTTTCCACCTGTAAACCCTTGCAGTGCCCAATGTTATGAAAAGGAACCTTGCATTTTTTAAAAAGGCTAAAGCTTCTTTTGATTTATTATTGATCTTTCCCAGAACTTTTACCGGGTCGTCAGACGAAAAATCGGTGTAGTGATAGAAACTAAGATATGTTCCATCGTGATAATATAAGTCGTCCTGAACAAATTCTTTTCCTGATGTAATGGTATCTATTGTATTACAGACTGAAACAGGATTGAACACTGCTCCTGCAGGATTTATCATTACCTGCATACGACCCATCTCCATCTGCGAGCCGATTGATGAGGCAAAACATGATCCGATGAACATCACAGGATCGTTATAGGAGATCTTATTCCGGGATGGTTCAATATTAAATGTGGTCCTGAGCTCCATGTCTCTAAATTGAATAATTCATTATGCAAGCTTCCGGTTTATCCAGTTTATAATATAAGCAAACACCTCATCTTTAAATGGTTCATTATGCAATTCATGATATCCGCCATCCCATATTTTCAAATCAGCCAAACTGGTTTTTCCCGCAAATTCGCGACTGCCTTCGGGTGAACAGACCAGATCATCACTACCGTGGAGCATAAGCGTCGGGACTTTAAGGTCTGAAGCATGTTTTAGTGAATATGTTGCAGCTGTCATCGCCCCATGAAAGAGGCTGACAGATATTTTTCCGTGAACAAGAGGATCGGTTTTGTATTTTTCAACAACTGCTTCATCGTGAGAGATGTGACTTACATTAAGCCTTGATGGCTGGATGAGTCCGGGAAGCAGATTTTTCATTACAAAAGCCATAATAAGTTTAACCTTTGCCGGTTCAAATGAAAGACGGAGCCATGGCGATGTAACTATTGCACCTTTTACCTTAGGGTTTCTGCGTAACAGATAATCAAGAACAATACCTCCGCCCAGACTGTGTCCATAGATATAAACAGGGATTCCGGGAAAAGTCTTTTTACAGCTATTCAAAAGGATATCTATCATATCTCCAAGCAGAGCATAACTTTTTATATTGCCTCTTCTTCCTTCAGAGCGACCGTGACCGGGAAGATCAACACCGGCGAATCCGATTCCCTCTTTTTTAAATAAATCAGCCCAATATATATAGCGTTGAATATGCTCGCCAAGATCGTGAACAAGGATGATTACTGCCTTTGTGTTTTCTCCGGGGCTCTGAATCATGCCCCGCAAAACCTGTCCGTTGCTTAGTTTAATATTGAAATCCATAATCATTTTTCTTTAAAAATACGAAAGTTGATCAAATAATCCATATAACAATACTCCGAAAATCATAAAATAAATCTCAACAAAAAGAATAAAAAACTTCAAAATATCAATTTATAGAATATTTAGAAAACATTAACTATAATGGACATAAATAACTGTATATATTATTATTACAAATTTCAGTTATTTATAAAATCATTAGAATATAACGATTTAAAGATATTAAGATTTGTATATCTTTTATTATCTATATAAATTTGTTTCAACAATTTAAAATTTAGAGCTATGACACAATATGAATTTAACTATAACCTTATCGGAATGAAGACTAATCTTCAACGGTTTGCAATGAGCCTTACATCCGATCGTGATGCTGCTCTGGATCTTGTGCAGGACACTTATCTTAAAGCTATTACGTACAAAGATAAATTCGTCGATTATACCAATCTCAAGGCCTGGGTTTTTACAATTATGAAGAATACTTTCATAAATAACTACAGGCGAAATGTGAAAGAGAATACAATTATTGACGGAACGCAGGACCTCTATTACATTAATCAGCCTCACGATAAAGGGTTTATTTCGCCCGAATCTACTTATGCCGAAGGTGAAATTGAAAAAGCAATTAATTCTTTGAATGATGAGTTCAGGATTCCATTCAGGATGCATGTTGATGGTTACAAATATAAAGAGATTGCCGATAAACTTGGATTAAAAATCGGTACAGTTAAAAGCAGAATCTTCTTCACTCGTCAGAAGTTGATGCTGATGTTAAAGGATTACGTCAGATAATTATGGTTGTTAGCAATTTGGTTTATTAGATTGGGTTAAAAAAGGCTGAGTAATTCAGCCTTTTTTTATGACCCGCATTATCACACCGGTTAATACAAATACCAGAAACAATCCTGAAACTATCCATGCCCACCTGTTTGGTATTTTCGATTCAGCCCACATCTCATAAGGTTCGGTTAAAAAGAAGTCAGATCTGACAGGCCAGATCATAACCTGACTGCTGTCAATAAAACCATTTGCACCTATCAGTTTCCCGGGCATTGCAATTCTGACAGAATAATCCTTAAAATTGAAAAAGATCTGATCTACAACATTTTCGATAGCGGAATCAGCCTCTGACTTGAATGTATTATATTCATTCTCACTCATAAACCTTTTCAGTATAATCCCATTTGACCACAGACTGTCAAGTTTCTCATCATTTGTATTGATCAGCGTAATCAATTCATTCTCATGAGATCTCACTGACTCGACAACTTTCTGACCTCCCTCCTTACCTTGCGAAAGCTTTGAAAATTCATCAATCCAGCCCGACACAAGATTTTTAGAATTCCAGATATCGGTTTTCATTTTTACAGAATCAGCAAGAGCTCTGAATTTAAGACTATCGGGACCAGTCTCTTTATCGTGTTTCAGGTTCTCAGGTGAATAAAAATATGAGAGTTCCTCATTGTCAAGGAAATCTTTCACCGGGAAACCGAAAGATAGTTGCCGGTCAATTCTTTCGAAAAACCGGTACTCGGTATTAAACCACTTAAAGCTCTTTTTAAATCCGGCCTGCCTCGAAATTCCTTTATTAGCGCCTAAATTAAATTTGTAAGCAAGGTTTATTTCATCGATATTTTTAAACTCTTTCTCAGCTCTTTTAACCCATGTAGTATCTCCTTTCGCCCCTATCTCAATTGAGTCCCTCACGGTCCAGGTACTGTCAAATGGAACCTGAACATCAGATTGGCCAAAGTTATTCTTAAGGTTCCGCATCTCGATCTTTCGTGTTACTGACCCGTCGGGATGAACATAATTCGTCACAACTGTCTCGGGTTCTTCACATGATGCTATAAACAGAAGAATGAATGAGACGATAATTTTAATTGGTTTTCTTTTCATGGCTTTAGAGATTAATTCTGGTACGATTACTTTCGATCAACTTCTTCTCAATTAACTTTTTCAGTTCAGGGTCTCCCTCAATCAGGTTTTCAAGATCCTTATATTTAATCTGCAATTCATTTACTGACTCAAGCAGCTCTTTCATCTGCTTTTCTGATATTGTTATGGTTTTTGATGGGAATCTCCGGCCAGAATTTTTATATATCAAAAGCATTTTTTCAATTTCATCTGCAGGTGTTGATACGTTTTCTCGATCTATAATAACTGTCTGCCTGCTGAGGAAATCTATCCGTTTCAGAATGATACTCTGCTGATAGACAAAAACCAAAACCAAAATAATTGAAGCAGTAATAAGGCTTCTTCTTACCCAGCCTATATAAACCCATCCGAACAGAAAATCAATTACTTTTGAAAGATATAATCTGTTTTGATGAGCTCTCGCTATCTTGTTAATTACCTCTCTTTCAATATCCTCCGTCGAATTTAGCAGAGGTTTGGAATTCCTGAGGATATTCAGAACTTTATTATACTTTTCACTTTCCGGTTTCATCGTCATAAATATTTTTCAACCTTTTCAGAAATATTTTTCCTTGCATAATGCAGGTTAGCTTTAACAGCTGATTTACTTATGCCGGTTATTTCAGATATTTCATCATTTGACATTTCTTCAAGATCTGATAAAATAAAAACTGCTTTTTGTTTTGGACTCAACTTGTTTGTCAGGAGGCTTATAATTTGAGCAGTCTCTTTATTCTCCAGATCGGCAGACGGTCCCTCCGAAAGCCTGTTTGAAATAAGTTCCCAGGTCAGTTCATCTGCCACAAATTCCGGATTTCTCTTCCTTTTTCTCAACTGATCATAACATTTGTTCACCACAATTCTGTATATCCAGGTCTTATAAACTTCTGCTGATTTGATCTTTTTAAGCTTCTGCCAAATGGTAATCATGGTTTCCTGAACAACATCCTTCGCCTGATCCTCGTCCACGAGCATCCTGAAAGCTACTGAGTATGCAAAGGGAGATGTTACTTCGACAAGTTTTCTGAAATTATTAAAATTTCCTCCCCTGCATTCTTCTATAAGTTTTATTTCTATCAAAATACTGTATTGTATTAATAAGACGACATTTTAACAGCAAGGTAAAAACAAATGGTAATATTATAGTTAATAAATCCAGGACCGGTTTTGAAAAACGGAATTTTTTTACAATGATTATTATAAGGTATTTATGAAAATGAATGTTTTGGACTAAAGTCCGTAAAAGGCTCATTATCAATAACCCCGGACTTAAGTCCGGGGTTATTAAATGTCTTTAAAACACGGGCTTTAGCCCTTGATTTTTAATAATTGCTGAAAATTAACTTACTAATGAGCTATTCGATTTTGTAACAATTGTTACATTTCTCATTAACCTTTCATACGTCCTTCTCTCAATTGCGGATCTTTTAAAAAGTCTGTTAAACTTTTCCCTGGTAAGATTGAGCCATTCTTCTGAAGTCATCAGCGCCAGTTCTTCGGATATCTCAAATTCCGGGTTTTTATGTGGTTTTGCATTATTGTTCCATAGGCACACATCCTGGCATTTGTCACAACCAAATACTCTATTTTCCATTTTAGGAACAAGATCTTTGGGAATAGTAGTCTTACTTTCAATTGTAAGATATGCTATACACCTTCGGACATCAATTGTCCTGTTTTCATTAATTGCACCGGTAGGGCACGAATCGATACATAATCTGCATGTACCGCAATGATCTTCACTAAAAGGTTCATCATAATCCAGATCAATATTAAGTATAATGACCCCAAGAAAAAAAAATGATCCGATTTTATTGTTTATCAGGATGGAATGTCGTCCCGGCCAGCCTAAACCTGACTCACGCGCCCAGGCCTTTTCAATAATCGGAGCGGAATCGACAAAAGATTTTCCTTCTGCTTCTGGACTAATAAGCTTAATATATTCTAGGATCATATTAAGCTTCACTTTTATAACATCATGATAATTAACACCATAAGCATATCTGGAAATCACCGGAATACCATTTCCTCCCTGCTTCTTCCCTGTAAAATAATTCAGTCCGGTAACTATAACAGACTTTGCTCCGGGAACCAGAAGGCCGGGATTGATCCTTTTTTCAAGATTCTGACCCAGATAGTTCATATCTCCGTTCATGCCGGAGGAACACCATTTTTTTATAATGGGCTCATGCTCTTTGAGAATTTTTGAAGGAGCTATACCACAGAGATCAAAGCCAAGGTAATGAGCTTTCTCCTTTATCAGAACTGAAAGGGGTTTTTCTGCTGATGTGTTCATAAACCAATAATTCTAAAGAAATCCAAGCTCAAGCTTAGCCTCTTCGCTGAGCATACTTTTATCCCAGGGCGGATTGAAAGTAAGTTTAAGATCACAGTCTTTGACACCTCTGGTACCACCCACTTTATATTTTACCTCCTCAACAAGTTCTTCAGCCATTGGACAATTGGGAGCAGTAAGTGTCATAGTTATATGTGCAATATGCTCATCATCAATACTTATCTCATAGATGAGACCTAGGTCATAAATATTCACCGGTATCTCAGGATCAAAAATACTCTTCAGTACCTGTCCAATCCTGGTTTCAATTTCCAGTTGTTCAGTTGGATCCATATCGCAATTCTATTTGCTTTTTTGCATTAAAAGCCAGTGCATAAAGCTTCATCTGACGTACCATTGAAAGAAGTCCGTTGGAACGCGTCGGAGAGAGGTTCTGCCTCAGTCCTATCTTTTCAATAAAATAGAGATCTGTAGATATTATCTCTTCCGGGGTCCGGTTTGAAAATACTTTTATCAGAAGAGCTACAATACCTCTTGTTATAATTGCATCACTGTCGGCAGTGAAAATTATCATTTTACCATCATAATCAGGATGCAGCCATACCTTCGACTGACAGCCCTCTATCAGAAAATCTTTTACTTTGAACTTAGGATCAATAACCGGCAGTTCCTTTCCCAGATCAATAAGAAGGTTATATTTATCCATCCAGTCATCAAACAATGAAAACTCTTCAATTATACTATCTTGTACTTCGTTGATTGTCATATAATTTCTTTATGCAAACATACTAATCACTTTTTCAATTCCGGTAGCAAGAGTGTCAATCTCTTCTTTTGTATTATAAAAACAGATTGAAGCCCGTATTGTGCCGTCGATACCATAACGGTCCATCACCGGTTGAGCGCAATGTGTCCCGGTCCTGACGGCTATCCCCATCTTGTCGAGGATCATACCGGCATCATATTGGTGTATATCTTTCAGAAGAAAAGAGATTGTCGGAATCTTCCTGACAGAAGTACCATATATTTTCAAACCGTTTATGCCCGATAGTTTTTCAGTCGCATAGGAAAGAAGTTCTTTCTCCATTATTGCAATATTTTCTCTTCCGATACTATTAACATAATCCAGCGCCCTGGCCAGACCAATTGCGCCGGGATAGTTCATTGTTCCGGCTTCAAATTTAAAAGGAAGTTCGTTATAGGTAGTTTTTTCAAATGTAACTTTATCAACCATATCGCCGCCGCCCTGAAACGGGGGCAATTCCGAAAGCCATTTCTCTTTACCATACAAGATTCCGATGCCTATGGGTCCGTATATCTTGTGGCTGGAGAAAACATAAAAATCACAATCCATTGTTTTCATATCAACAACTCCGTGCTGAATACCCTGGGCCCCATCAATGAGAACCGGTACATTAACAGAATGTGCAGCAGCAATTATCTCATTTACAGGAAGAACTGTCCCCAGAGCGTTTGAAACCTGTGTGACAGATACAAATTTGGTCTTTGATGAAAGCATTTTCAGATATTCCTCTAAGATGATTTCTCCGGCATTATTAATAGGGATAATCCGCAAAACAGCACCTTTCCTTTCGCACATCATCTGCCATGGAACAATGTTGGCATGATGTTCAAGATGGCTTATGATTATCTCATCACCGGGTTTTATATATCGTTCACCGAAGGAAAAAGCAATACCATTGATTGAACCGGTAGTGCCTGATGTAAAGACAACCTCTTCTCTTTTTCCGGCGTTAATAAATGACCTTACTTTTTCTCTTGCATTTTCATAAGCTTCAGATGACATGTCGCTTAAAAAGTGGACCCCCCTGTGTATATTGGCATTATATGTTGTATATACCTCAGTTACAGCATCAATCACACATTGAGGTTTTTGGGTAGTGGCACCATTGTCGAAATAGACAAGGGGCTTATCGTAAACTTTCCTGTTCAGAATTGGAAAATCGGCCCGTATTTCTGCTATATCTTTCACTTTGTTTTCAGATTATCCACACTTAACCATACAACTGGCGCACCGTGAGAGTTCTCCTTTCAGTCGCTGCATCACCAGGTTATCCATTCTTTCCCGAAGAGCTTCAATTTTAATATTCTGTATTACTTCGTGGGCAAATCCGAACATAAGCATAAGCCTTGCTTCACGCTTATTTATTCCCCGCGACTGAAGATAGAAAAGAGCATCACCGTCGAGTTGGCCAACCGTTGCTCCGTGACTGCATTTTACATCATCTGCATAAATTTCGAGTTGCGGTTTGGTATCCATCTTTGCATCGTCGGTAAGAAGGATGTTGTTATTCTTCTGGTAAGCCAGTGTTCCCTGGGCATCCGGTCGTACCAGAATACGGCCGTTAAAAGCACCTGTTGACATATCATCAAGCACCCCCTTAAACAACTGGTTACTGGTGCAATGCGGGAAAGCATGATCAACATTCACAAAATTATCGATATGCTGCCATTTGTCAGCAAGGAACAAGCCGTAGGAATAGCTCTCTGCTCCTTCACCTCCAAGGTAATGATATGTACTGTTCCGGATGAGCCCACCATGAAGCGTCATGTTATTTGAAGAGGCGACACTGTTTTTCTCCTGATGGATAAATGTATGGGTTATCTTGCATGCATTATTATGTTCATTCTGCACTCTTATAATGTCGAAATGGGCGTTTTCGCCAACAAAAACCTCTGTTACCGCATTGGTAAGAAACTTTTGCGGAGAGAGTGTGTGGTCGCAGATTATGAGTGAAAATTCTGCGTTTTTCTCCACTATTATAAGGTTTCTGTGCTGGTTAAACATATCCTCATCCGAATAAACAAGATCGACGACCTGAACAGGTTTCGTCAAAGTAACACCTTCAGGGACATATATAAATACACCGTCCGAAGCCATAGCGGTATTCAAATGAATGAGTCCGTCGGTTTCGCTTTTTGCATATTTACCATAGTGCTTTTCTATTTTGTCAGGGAATTTTACTGCTGCTTCATTAAGACTACCTATCCAGACCCCACTGGGCAGCTGACGAAGTTTTTCGTTTATCGTCGGATAAAATCCATTCAATAAAACTATCCCATGTGTATCAAGGTCAGCCACATCGCAACGGAACTCTTCGGCTTTGACAAAATCCGATGTTACCGGCATAAAATAGCTCTTGTAATCGTGGTCAAAAAAGATATTGAGGTTCGTATACTTATAGGCTTCATTCTTCTTTGTCGGGATACCCAACTCTCTGAATTTCTCAAAAGCTGCCTCCCTGAAAGAATTAATATAAGGAGAAGAAATGCCGGAAATCTTGTCAATATTTTCCTTATAAAGCCCTGAATATCTTTCTGCTATTTCAGATTTTCCGTTCATGCTATTATATTATTTTCGACCTCTTTTTTGATCCAGTCATATCCTTTTTCTTCCAGTTCAAGGGCGAGTTCTTTTCCGGCTGTTTTAACTATCCTGCCATCGTAAAGAACATGAACCACATCCGGTACAATATACTCGAGAAGCCTCTGGTAATGAGTTATAACGATGAATGAATTATCGGGACGCTTAAGTTTGTTGACTCCGTTAGCCACAATACGCAAAGCATCTATATCGAGGCCAGAATCAGTTTCATCGAGTATAGCCAGTTTTGGTTCGAGCATCGCCATCTGGAAAATCTCATTCTTCTTCTTTTCTCCACCTGAAAAACCTTCATTGACAGATCTGTTTGCAAGTTTCGAATCGATCTCAACCATCTCTTTTTTCTCGCGCATCATTTTAAGGAAATCTGATGCTGAAAGAGGATCAAGTCCTTTATGCTTACGATGTTCATTAACAGCTGTTTTCATGAAATTCACCATACTTACCCCAGGAATTTCTATGGGATACTGAAATCCGAGGAATATTCCCTCTTTTGCACGGTCTTCTGCCGCCATTTCGAGCAGGTTCTTCCCGAAATATGTAACTGTCCCTTCGGTTACTTCAACAAACTCATGGCCTGCAAGAACTGCAGCAAGAGTGCTTTTCCCTGATCCGTTTGGACCCATTATTGCATGGATCTCCCCGGGTTTAACCTCCAGAGTTATTCCTTTTAATATATTCTTCCCCCCGATTGAGGCTTTTAAATTATTTATAATCAACATGATAATATATAATTGTATAAAATTATTATTTTAGCCTACACTGCCTTCAAGACTTATCTGAAGAAGCTTCTGAGCTTCAACAGCAAACTCCATTGGTAGTTTATTAATTACCTCGCGCGCATATCCGTTAACAATTAGACCGATTGCATCTTCGGTTGATATACCTCTCTGGTTGCAGTAAAAAATCTGATCTTCACCTATTTTTGAGGTTGTTGCTTCATGTTCAACAATAGCGGTCTGATTATCAACCTCAATATAGGGGAAGGTGTGAGCTCCGCATTTATCGCCCAGCAATAATGAATCGCACTGGGAAAAATTCCTTGCATTTGTTGCATTTTTTAAAACCTTAACAAGTCCCCTGTAGCTGTTCTGCCCTTTTCCGGCTGAGATCCCTTTTGAGACGATTGTGCTTTTTGTATTTTTTCCGATATGGATCATCTTAGTCCCTGTGTCGGCCTGCTGGTGGTTGTTTGTAACAGCAACCGAATAAAACTCACCTGTTGAATTATCTCCGCGCAAAATACATGAAGGATATTTCCATGTAATTGCAGACCCGGTTTCGATCTGGGTCCAGGATATCTTTGAGTTCTCTCCCTTGCACATTCCTCTTTTAGTTACGAAATTGAAGACCCCTCCTTTTCCTTCCTTATTTCCGGGATACCAGTTCTGAACTGTGGAATATTTCACTTCGGCATTTTTTTCTGCTACTATCTCAACTATTGCGGCATGAAGCTGATTTTCATCCCTTGAGGGAGCGGTGCAACCCTCCAGGTAACTGACGTAGCTTTCTTCATCAGCAATAAGAAGTGTCCGTTCAAACTGACCCGTATTTGCCGAATTGATTCTGAAATAAGTTGAGAGCTCCATCGGGCATCTTACACCTTTCGGAATATAACAGAATGAACCATCGCTGAAAACGGCTGAGTTAAGAGTGGCAAAAAAATTATCGGTATAGGGAACTACCGAGCCCATATATCTTTTGACAAGTTCGGGATATTCTTTTACCGCATCGCTGAATGAACAGAATATTATTCCCATTTCAGCAAGTGTTTCCCTAAAAGTTGTCTTTACCGAAACACTATCAATGACGGCATCAACAGCTACACCGGCAAGATGTTTCTGTTCATCGAGCGGTATTCCGAGCTTGTCGAATGTTTTTTTCAGTTCGGGATCAATATCATCAATACTTTTAAGGTTTTTCCTCTGTTTCGGTGCAGCATAGAAAATAATGTCCTGGTAATTAATGGGCGGTATTTTAAGATTTGGCCAGGCAGGCATTTTCATTGTCAGCCAATGGCGGTATGCTTTAAGGCGGAATTCAAGGAGCCAATCAGGTTCATTTTTCTTCCCGGAAATAATTCTGACTACCTCCTCACTGAGTCCTTTAGGGATCCGTTCCATTTCAATATCGGAATAGAATCCATATTTGTATTCGCCTGAGGTTACGTCACTTAGTATCTTATCCTGATCCTTTTCCATCTACTTGTTTATCAACAGCATTAATCTATTAATAAGAACAAACCTGAATACTTTTTGTTATTTTGTTAATTATATTTAATCTAAATAAACATGCAAAAGTATAAAAAATATAGTTATGTTTTTATTTGTACTTTCTTTTTACGCAAAAAGAAAGTACGAAAGAAGAAACAATAACCCTCCATTTTTGGGGGTTGGGGGGTATCCCCTCGCGCCGTCAACTATGAATTTCAATAACATCATGAGAACGTTTTGGATTTCAAACGGCCTCAGAGAATTTTGGAAAATAGCGACTGTTTTGAAGATTGCTGCGAGGGCCTTCTGTAAGCAATACTGTCTGAGCGAGTGAAGCGAGCGAGTTGTATTGCGTGGGCAAACTGATAAACAGGAGCCCCAAAATTATCTGCAGCCTTGAATTTTCTTTGGTTACTTTCTTTGTTTCAAGACAAAGAAAGTAATATTGATTTTGGTCGAACAAAAAATGAACAAAAGAAGAAGCTCCAAAAACTTATTCGTTAAGTGTAATGTCTATGAATTAAGTTTATCTCCGATAGCTCTTGCCCAATCTGATGAATTCCCAAAAGTATTTTCTCTGTCTGCATTTCGGAAGGTTTCTTCCTACCCTGAACGTATTGTGAGAGCAAAGTGGGATTCATTCCGATTTTGTCAGCAAGAAACTTGGCATTGAGAACTCTGTAGTATTGAAAGAACTGTTTGAAATCAATCTCAAATTTTAGTTTTTCCCGGGTAATCATTACGTTTTCATCCTCAAAGCAGAGATTGGCTGCTTCAAGGGCATTGGCCATTAGTTCAGGAATTGTTCTACCAGTTGTATATATTGGATAATTTTCGGAGAATGCGGAAAAACCTGTATCCGTTTTCTCCACAATCATTTTTATTTTTTTGTTTGCTGTTTTCATAGCTTTCTATTTTATCAATCCTCCATTTTCAAACCTGAATTTTTGAGTATTTTTTTCACAAGACCTTTACCAACTTCCTGACTTCCGTGATTCGGGAATATTATAGTTCCTGCTTTCTTATCATGCCTCATCTTAACATGAGAGCCTTTCTGAGAAACAGGATACCACCCGTCTTTTATCAAAAATCTGTAAAGTTCAGAACATTTCATGCGTCATTACCGGGTATGTTATTCAGCAAAGGTAAATAATAATTTACCTATCTGCAAGAAAAATTTCTGTATCATTGTACACACAATACCGAACTGAAAGATTTTAAAACTTCCTTTTATCAGCACTAATTTACGATTAATCCGGGAATTAATAAATCAATTGTTAATGTTTTCAGGTTGTTGAGGTCATTACGTCGCAAAGGCATAACGGACCCGAATCTAAGACCTCTGTTTGAGTATAATTTTGTTAACTTTAATCTTCATAAAGGAAACCTTATATTTGTAACCCCGTGGTCTAAGAATGGGGAGTAGTTAATTTCACCAAAAATCAATTCTTTGAAGGTTGTCCGGCAGGTAGTTTTTATTATGTCCCAAGTCTCTTCAGGTTGATTAAAGATTATTGCTTTAACGGGATGTTCTTGAAGCCACAAGTTATTGTTTTTAAAGCTTATAACATCGCCTTGCCCAACTTTTATTAACATTTTATCAAATTCTACGGTTTCAAAAAAGGTTTTTACTTGAGATTGTAATCAACGAAATGCAGAAACAAATTAGTTTTTTTTAAGATATGCAAATAAAACCCCGGCCTGTTTGAAAGACGGGATTTTTATTATCTTCGTGCGCTTGAAAAGTTTATAAGAAATTGTTCATGTTATCTTTAATTTTATTTTCGCCATTCTGCCTGTTCGCAGCAGGAGGAGATGTCCCGGCAGTAGGACCAGTGAGGGTTGAGTTTATTATTTTCGGACTAATTCTTCTCGGGGTTGCACTGTTTCACAAACAGACCTTTTGGGTTGCAGTAATCGGACTTACTGTATTGCTGACTTTCAAACTTGTTTTTGATCCGGGCTTTCATCTCATCGAACATCTTTTTGGCCAAACCCCGTTTGGCGAACAATTGATGGACAAAGGTTTACGTCAGGGGGAATGGGGTATAATAATTAATCTTCTGGGGCTGTTGCTTGGTTTTGCTATTTTATCAAAAATATTTGAAGAATCAGGTGTTCCGGATGTATTACCACGATTTCTTCCGGATGACTGGAAAGGTCCGTTTATACTTTTAGTCTTCGTATTCATTTTATCATCATTCCTCGATAATATTGCGGCTGCCCTTATCGGTGGGACAATTGCTTTGGTTGTATTTAAGAAAAAGGTTCACATCGGATATGTTGCAGCCATTGTGGCCGCAAGCAATGGAGGAGGCAGCGGAAGCGTAGTCGGGGATACTACAACAACCATGATGTGGATTGATGGTGTAAGTGCATTTAATGTTTTACATGGGTTTATAGCTGCCGGTACTGCACTTCTTTTTTTCGCATGGTTTGCATCGCACCAGCAGGACAAATACCAAAGAATACAAAAAGATACAGATTTATCAGTAAAGATTGACTGGGTAAAGATCTTTAACGTTGGTCTTATCCTTGCCGGCGCAATTATTTCCAATATACTTTACGATATGCCAGCTTTGGGAGTATGGATAGCAATTGTTATCGGAGCGCTCCTCAGGCCCGTTCCATGGCAAGAGGTACCAGGAACTATTAAAGGAACAATATTCCTTCTCTGTTTGGTATTCTGTGCTTCTATGATGCCGGTAGAAGAACTCCCCGATGCTTCATGGATCACTGCCCTGGCTCTCGGATTCCTCTCGGCAGTATTTGATAACATACCTCTTACCAAGCTTTGCCTCGATCAGGGTCATTATGACTGGGGAATGCTGGCTTACAGCGTAGGATTTGGAGGGTCAATGATCTGGTTCGGATCATCTGCCGGTGTGGCTATTACCAACAAATTTCCTGAAGCCCGTAATGTCGTTCTTTGGGTTAAAAACGGCTGGCATGTAGCAGTGGCATATATAATAGGTTTCTTTGTATTATACTTTATTATGGGATGGGAGCCTGCTGATAATAATGAACATAAAATAATCAATTGTCCTGTTCCCGGTTGCCCGATGGCGAATAAAGGGGAAACGGGAGAAGTGCCAGGAACAGCAAACTATCTTGAGTTGGTTAATTGAATTTTGAACAATTGAACAATTGAATTAAGAAGTAATAAAAATATAATTCTGCATTCAAAATTCGTTGTTCTTCATTCTGACTTCAAAAAATCGACTTAGTAAAATTGACTACTTACTTTCTTTATATTCCTTTAATAAGGATTGAAAGATCTCTTTCACTGAAGATATTTTTGTAGCCCTGAAAGCGTTTGATCCGGCAAATGCATAGCCGCTTTCGAAATTGCCCTTAAGTGCATTAATAAGTGCAATTATTATACAGTATGGACTTTTTGATATATCACATGTCTTGATACATTTGAAAGGACATTTTTTCGGTTGCTTTTTACCCTCTCTCACTTTGGTAATAAAGTTGCTTAGTATAGCTCGGCCCGGCATACCCACCGGACTTTTAATAATTTCAATATCAGAACTCTCAGCATCGATATATGCTTGTTTGAATGCAGGAGAGGCATCACATTCATCAGTTGTTACAAAACGTGTAGCCATCTGAACGCCTGAAGCTCCCAGGTTCAGAATATTATGAATGTCTTCGCCGGTATAAATACCCCCGGCAGCAATAAGCGGAATTTTTGTATCATACTTATCCTCAAATATTTTCAGTTCACTGACGATTTCCGGGACAAGCTTTTCAAGCGAATAATCCATATCATTTATCTGCTCCTCTTTAAAGCCCAGATGTCCGCCTGCCTTGGGGCCTTCCACAATAACAGCATCGGGCAGATAATCGTAATTGGCTTTCCATTTTTCACAGATAATCTTTGTTGCTCTTGCAGATGAGACAATGGGTATCAGCTTTGTGGTACTGTCCTTTTTTAAAAAAGATGGCAGATTAAGCGGAAGGCCTGCTCCGGCTGTAATTAAATCGACCTTCTCAGAGATTGCCGTTTTAATCATATCGGTAAAATTGGTCATTGCAACCATAACATTTACACCGATAACACCTAAAGTCTTTTCACGTGCCTTGCGTATCTCTTCTTTAAGCCCGTATATGCTGGCTTCGAGAAAATCAGATGAAAAATCCTTGTACAAAAGACCGAGTCCGGCGCTTGAGATAATCCCCGCTCCACCTTCATTCGCAACAGCAGAAGCAAGTCCTGAAAGAGAAATGCCTACACCCATCGCACCTTGTATAACTGGAACTGGTATAGCAAGATTCCCAATTCTTAGTCCCTTCATTTTGAATTTTTTAAATATTTTGCGAAGATAGGTAATTACATCGATCCGGAGCAGGAAAAGAGAATATTTAACATAATATTAAGACTAAATGGTGCAACGGCGTTAAGGCGCAAGACTTTAAGCCTCTTGGTGCCTTTGTGGCAAAAAAAACCTTACCTTTAGAGAGCTAATTTTATAATTGAAATATGAAAAGAGTTATAATTGTTTCAATATTCCTCATTTCGGCCGGGCTTAGTCTTACTGCCCAGACTGAAAAAGAGATAAAAGCTGAAATAAAGCACGTTACAGTTTTTCCCGACCGGGCACAAATTGATCATGAGACATCCGTTTCGCTATTGCCAGGGAAAACTATCCTGAAACTTTCAGGCCTTTCGCCTTATATTGACGTGCAGAGCATTCAGGTCAAAGGATTTGGAGAATTCACTATCCTATCTGTCAATCACCAGAATAATTATCTGCAGAACCTTGAAGATGCCCCGGAAGTAAAGAGTATAAGGAGTCAGATCGAGGTTCTCCAGATCAAAGTTGAAGATGAGAAGGCTGCTATTAGTATTCTTAAAGAGAAAGGGGCTTTCCTTGTTGCCAACAGGGCTATTCTTGTTAAAGAAACAACATTTACTATTGAACAGCTTAAGAGTGTTATGGATCTGTATACCAATAACATGGATCAAATCACTATGACATCACTGAAAAAAGAGCGCTTGATAAAAGATTATGAAAAGCAGATAACTGCCCTTCAGCAGCAGACAGCCGAAAAACTTGGAAAACAACAACTTCCTTCTGGTGAGATTTCTGTTACCGTCACTTCTGAAAAACAGCTTTCCGGAAAATTCTCCTTCAGTTATGTTGTTACAAATGCTGGGTGGTATCCTTCATATGATATCAGGGTTGATGATATTAAAAATCCTGTTACAATTTTTTACAAGGCTAATGTATTTCAGAGCTCCGGAGTTGTATGGAAAGATGTTAAACTGAGTTTCTCAAATGCCACGCCATGGGTAGCAGGAGATGTTCCTGTTTTATATCCATGGTTTGTTGATTATTATTATCCTGCCCCACCTATCCAAAGAGGTAAGATTGCAGGTGTAAACCGAAGCGATGCTCCTTTGATGTTGGAAATGGCTGCTGATACTAAAATGGAAGCAAAAGCAATGGAAGCAGCTCCGATAACAGTTGAAAAACAGGTTGGAGAGACGACAATTACATTCGACATTGCCATCCCCTACTCTATCCCTTCTGATGGTAAAATTCAAACGGTTGACATTCAGCGGCTTACAGCCCCTGCTGATTACAAATATGTCACCTTGCCTAAGATGTCGCCACTGGCATACCTGACAGCAAATATTACCGACTGGGCAAAATTAAGTCTTCAGAGCGGAGAGGCAACCCTCTATTTCGAGAATTCGTTCGTCGGCAAATCATACCTGAATGTTAACCAGCTAACAGATACTCTTACAATATCGCTAGGAACAGATAACAGTATCCTGGTAAAAAGGGAGAAACGCAAAGATTTCACAAG
>Ga0265292_1000963_pt1 | contig 29749 bp, 30 predicted proteins | sample Munlanlewell296A_FD_189080 | JGI IMG/M metagenome (GOLD analysis project Ga0265292, IMG submission 189080) | Leachate microbial communities from a municipal landfill in Southern Ontario, Canada - Leachate well 296A | ecosystem: Engineered > Solid waste > Landfill > Unclassified | place: Canada... | reverse complement strand
AAAATTAAAAAACATTAATTTTTCTTCTGTTTTTTCCTAAATTTTTAAATTCTATTTTAAAAATATTTCTTGGCAATATTTTTTTAATTTTATCGGCCCATTCAATGATAATCAGATTTTCCGGATTTCTAATCAGATCTTTAAATCCTAATTCTAAAAGTTCTCCCGGATTTTTCAGCCGATAAGCGTCAATATGATAAAGATTCTTGAAATTTTTTAATCTCAGTGAAAAATCTTTTTGAATAACAAAAGTCGGGCTTAAAATATTTTCTTTTATTTTAAGCCCCAGAGCCAGGCCTTGAATAAAAGTGGTTTTCCCGGAACCCAAATCGCCTTTTAAGGCAATAATAAAGGCTTTGTTTGAAAGCGGCTCTCTCCCCAAGTTTTGACCCAAAACCATACCGGCTTTTTTAGTTTCTTCACTTGATTTAGTGACAATCTCAATCATTTTTATATAGGAATTGTAGCTTGTTTTCAACAATTTATCCACAAAAAACTTGACGCTATATGTTTAACGGCGCTATGTTCACCCTGTTACATCCTTGGGGGGTGTAACAGGGTTTATCTATTAAGCCGACCATGGGGGGACAAACTTTCTTGTAAATTACACCATTAAATTAGATAATTAAGATATATTTTAACGCTAAACAAATGGCTTTTAAAGGAGAACAAAAACAAGAAGAGTTTTTAACCAAGATCCGCCGCGAGGAAGAAGAAAACCGGGCAAAACTTTTAGCAGAAAAGATTGATTCCCCCTATCTCAATTTAGCTTTCATACCAATTGAAAGTGATGCCTTGGAATTAATACCAAAAGAAAAAGCTGAAAAAGCTAAGACCGCCATTATTAACCGTGAGTTTAAAACTCTGCTCCTTGCGGTTTTAAGTCCGGATGACAAAGAAACTCAATCATTAATCGCCGAGCTCCAAAAATCGGGTTATGCGATAAAAATATTTATTGTTTCAAAAAATAGTTTGAAAAAGGCACTTTCCCAGTACCCCCCTTCCACGGAGATAAAAGAAATAACCGGACAAGTTGAAATCTCAGATGAAGTTTTGACAAATCTTCAAAAAGAAATATCCGATGTCAAAGCTCTGCGGCGAGTTCTGGAAAATTTATTTAAAGAAAAAGCGTCACAAATAGTTGAGGCAATTTTAGCGGGCGCTCTAATCCTCAAAGCCTCCGACATCCATTTTGAACCGGAAAAAGAAAAAGTTCGCGTCCGGTTGCGCCTCGATGGGGTCTTAGAAGACATAACCAATGTCCCTACATCAATTTATTCTTTAGTGCTTAACAGAATTAAGTTGTTGTCGGGGCTAAAACTAAATATCCATGAAAAAGCCCAGGACGGGAGATATAGTATTTTTAGCAACAGTAATAGTATTGAAATAAGAACTTCGGTATTGCCGGGCGCTTACGGTGAAAATATTGTAATGAGAATTTTGGACCCGCGCGTTATCAAAATTGACCTGGAAGATTTGGGGATAAGAGAAGATGATCTGAAAATTATTAACCAAGAGCTCCAAAAACCGACCGGTGCGATTCTCACCACCGGACCGACCGGTTCGGGGAAAACCACCACTCTTTACGCCTTTATTAAAAAAATTCTTACTCCCGACATTAAAATTATTACAATTGAAGATCCTATTGAGTACCACATTGAGGGGGTGTCTCAAACTCAAGTAGAACCGGACAAGGGTTACACTTTTGAAAATGGCTTGAGATCAATCGTCCGTCAGGACCCTGATGTTATTCTTGTGGGAGAAATCAGGGACTATGAGACAGCGGAAATTGCCATGCACGCTGCCTTGACCGGCCATCTTGTTTTCTCTACTCTCCACACTAATGATGCGGTGGGGGCTATCCCGCGCTTAATTGATTTGGGCATCAAGCCGTCGATCATCGCGCCGGCCATTAATCTCCTAATGGCTCAGCGGCTCCTGCGAAAAGTCTGCCAAAAATGCGCTAAAAAAAGATTGATAACTAAAGAAGAGCTCCAAAATTTCAAAAAAATATTAAATAATCTGCCGCCAAGAATTAAATTAGAAAAAGAATTAAATGAAAAAATCCAAATATTAGAGCCCCAAGGCTGTAAAGATTGCCATAACGGCTATTCCGGCCGGGTTGCCGTACTGGAGCTCTTTAAAATTAATGATGAAATGGAAGATTTAATCTTGAATTCGCCAACAGAAACTCAAATTAAAACTGCCGCTAAAAAGGCGGGGTTTGTCACTATGACGCAGGATGCGGTTATAAAAATAATCAACGGCATCACTACTGTTGGAGAAGTGGAAAGAATCCTTGGAAAATTGTAGTTCTTAATAATCTCGAGGTAATAATCCTTCAAGCAAGCTTGAAGGGATAGGGACAATTTGTGTAATGGCCCAGTCAAAACCAGGCCACCCAAACAAGGAAAAGCCCCCGAAAAGGCCAAGTAGGTAAATAATAGGCCTTTATTACCTCGAGGTTATTAAGAACAACTCCCATTAAATTCATCTACATTATACTAAAAAAAGATAAATTTGTCAAATGAACGATTTAAACCCAAAATTATCCGCCAAAGGCGGATCCGCCTTTGGCGGAAAACCCGGGGACAGAACGCTTGACCAAACCCTAAGGCCGCACAGTTGGGATGAGTATATTGGCCAGGAAAAAATCAAAACCAGCTTAAAAATCCTTTTAGAAGCCGCCAAAAAGCGCTCGGAACCGATTGACCACTTGCTTTTATACGGCCCGGCCGGCTTGGGGAAAACCACCTTGGCCTACATTATGGCGCGAGAAATGAACGCTAATATTAGAATTACTTCCGGTCCGGCAATTGAAAAAGTCGGCGATTTGGCCTCTATTTTAACAAATCTTAATAACGGAGATGTCCTTTTTATTGACGAAGCCCATCGGTTAAATAAAACCGTTGAAGAAATACTTTACCCGGCAATGGAAAGTCGGATGCTTCATATTATTATAGGAAAAGGCCCCTCGGCAAGGACCCTGCAACTTGATTTGCCGCCGTTTTCCCTAATTGCGGCGACCACCCGCGTTGGTTTATTATCAAACCCGCTTCGTTCCAGATTCGGCGCCACTTTCAGGTTGGATTTTTATAATATAGAAGATATTGAAAATATTTTAAAAAGATCGGCCAAACTTATGAATCTTTCAGCCGAACCCGAGGCCTTAAAACAAATTGCCGTTTCATCAAGATACACCCCTCGCGTCGCCAATCGTTTGTTAAAAAGGGTGCGCGATTACGCGGAAGTTGAAGGAGAAGGAATAATAAATCAAGATATTACTAAAAAGGCCTTGGCGCTTTTAGAAGTTGACCGCTTGGGACTTGAGTTAACTGACCGGCGTTTAATTGAGGCGATTATTAAAAAATTCAATGGCGGTCCAGTCGGCCTTCAGGCCTTGGCTGCCGCCACATCTGAAGAATTAGACACCATTGAAGATATTTACGAACCGTATCTTCTCCAAATAGGATTCTTGCAGCGCACGGCCCGCGGCCGCATTGCCACCAAACTCGCCTACGAACACTTAGGGTTAAAGCCTCCGGCCGAAAACCAGAATTTGCTTTAGAAAAAATACCCGCTCGGATGGGCGGGCGAATTTTTTGGCGAAAATCTTTAATATATAAACAGAAAAACCTTGCAATGCAAGGTTTTTCTGCCGAGGGTGTGCCGTTCGTTCACTATCTCGAACCTGATTAAGAGAAAAGACATATGATATCTATTCTCGGGCCGATCAAGCTCTAACTACTAGGTCACTTTTTCGAAGTACCCACTTATCTGCCGTATGTGCGCGTGTTCTTATGACACGTTGCACACATAGCTATAAGGTTTCCCGGAGTATCTAGACCATTCGCATTTCGATGGTGCGCATCCCAGTAACCAGTCACTAAAGATCGGGAACACCTACCATGATGATCGCATATACTCATAGTACATTCACATCTTCCTCCTGCACGTTTGTACAGGGCCTTCTTTGTTTCTTGAGAAATAGTCATATTTATTTTGTTTAATTAATAATTATCCCGTCGACATCATGGTTTAAGAACCATCGGGATACTTTAATTTTACAGCTAATTCATTATCCTTGTCAACCCTGTCAAGTATTAATGCCCTGTGGAAAACTTTTTGCATTATCTTAATAAGTATCCTATAATGAAGATATGCACAGCATACAAGAAAAGTTAATAAAACTAATCGACAGTAAAAACATAGGCAGCCTTACCCTTCGACAAATTGGAGAATTAATAGGAGAAAGTTTGCCCCAAAAAATAAAACACCACCTTTCTCAGCTTGAACGTAAGGGGTTTGTTTTGATTGATAGAAAAAACAAAAAGATCAGTCGAATTAACAAGCAGGCAATAACTGAAGGAATTTTTATTTCTATACCAATTGTCGGTTCCGCCAATTGTGGCCCAGCGAACATTTACGCCGATCAAAATATAGAGGGTTATTTAAAAATCTCCAAACGATTAGCACCAAACAAAAAAGGTGTATTTGCGATAAAGGCAGAAGGCAATTCTCTAAACAAAGCAAATATCGCGGGAAAAAGTATAGAAAGTGGTGATTACGTAATAATAGATAGTAAAATTGTTTCACCTCATGATGGTGATTATGTTGTTTCTGTTATTGATGGAATGGCAAATATAAAAAAATATCGATTTGATAGAAAAAATTCTCGCATTGCTCTTCTTTCGGAATCAACTCAAGAATACGGCCCAATATTCATTCACAAAAATGATGACTTCAAGATTAATGGAAAAGTAATTGATGTGATAAAAAAGTTTTAGTATATTAAAATTAGCAAGGGCTATGAATCGAGAAATTAACTCACCATTTCGATACGCAGGAGGAAAATTTTATGCTCGCAAACTTATTATCGAGCATATTCCTCAGCACACTTATTACATTGAGCCATTTGCAGGTGGTGCTTCTATCTTCTTTGCGAAAAATAAAGTCGATGGAAACTGGTTAAACGACATTGATAAGGACCTCATAAATTGTCTAACCAGTATCCGTGATTATCCTAACCAACTAATTGAAAAATTAAAGGATGAACGGGCGACAAAAGAAAGACACGCGTATTATAAAAACGAGTTTAAACCTAAAACAAAGCTTGATTGTGCCGTTCGGTGGTTTTATATAAATCGTACTTCTTACTCTGGAATTATGAATGTACAAAATTGTTATTGGGGATACGGTGACAAATACAGTATGAGACCGGAAAATTGGCCGAGAAATATTTTACGGACATCGATAAAGTTGCAGAATGTAAAGTTAACTTCTTTTGACTTTGAAAAAGTCATAGAGGAGACCCCTGATGATGCTTTTCTATTCATAGACCCACCATATTTTAATGCTGACCAAGAAAAATTCTATGTCCACTCCTTCAAAAAAGACGACCATTTCCGTTTAAGCAACATTCTTAAAAAACACAAAAATAGATTTAAGTTTTTACTTACTTACGATGATAGTTTAGAAGTACGAGAATTATATGATTGGGCACACGCAATGCACGAGAAACAATGGAACTATACAATAAATCGTACCGACGATCAAAAAAACGGCACAAACAAAAAAGGCGCTCGTTATAAAGGACACGAATTATTTATCGTCAATTATGATTCCGAAGAGCAAGCTCCTCTCTTTGAATATCAATCAGCTTTTTACAAGATCCTCAAAAAGGCTTAAGACTTGTTTTATCGAGACCCACTTATTTGTTGGCTTATTTGTTTTCTTGTCAAAATTGATGATTGGATAATTCGGGATAAAACCGCACGCTTTTTTATTTTTGCATAATCCACGCGTACAGACGATTCCATTTTTACCTATTGTAAGATCGCTTGCTTTTGCAACAAACATTGTCTTAAACGCAAAATTCCTCAAATTTTCTTTTCCCGTAAATCCTATCTTCTCTAAAAAGTCCTCTTCAGTTTTTGTTGGTTTCCACTCAAAAAATCCCGTTTTCTCATCGGTTGTATAAAACGCATTGCCGATGGAAGAAATTACAACATCAAAATCTGCTGGCAGGTATTGATCATTATGAACCGCGAGTGCCTTTTCACTAACGCCCAACTTAGGAGCTAATTCTTTAACTTTTGCCTTTCCCAGCGTGCGACTTCTCATGCACTTAACTCTTATCTCGCTATGGCCATCGGAAAATAGTCTGTAGCCGCCCTTCTTAGCAAGTTTGCATTCGACCCTGATGATTTTTTTCGTTGGTTTGTGTATTACTCTAACATCAACATCATGAAAGCCAACCTGTGCATTCATCATGGGTTTATCAATTTGCCACTCGTTTTTTGGCAAAATTTCTTGTAAAGCCACCATCACTGAAAATTCAAAGGCCTTACCCCTAATCATTGGCACTACTTTTGGCTCATATAAAGTTTCTGCCAAATACAATACAGGTATATTATATTTTTCGCAGTACTCTTTAACTTTTTCTTCCCAACTTTTTGGCATGTATACTTTTGTCTAATAACCTTTATTTCATCTCGATTCTAACTTAATAATCTAGCTGTGACGTTAAGATTCGAACTTCTTATTTCTCGGTTACCTCTTAACAAATCCTTTATTTTTATAAAAATCCCTTTTACTTTACCGCATTTTTGGGCATTCGGCAATTAAAACAGAATAAATGTTATTTCTAAAGCTTCCGCAGGCCTGCCTGCCGCAGGCAGGCGTTTTAACCTGGTTTCAAAATGCATGTTTAGAACCGATCGGAAATAAACATGCAATTTGAATAAAGTGCCGAGGACGGACAGCGAGTCCCGCGCTGGCGGGACAAGCGTCCCCCGCCCTTGAATAAGAGTGGGGAAAAGAAATAATATTTATTCTATATTGCGGAATAAAAACATAGCTTATGCTATCCGAACGATCGTTTTAATAGTATAAATACAATATTCACAAGATATTTATATTTGCCGAAGAAAGCGAGAAAGTGAGCGCTTGACACAATAAACAAAATTATTGAGAATAATCAGTATTATGTCCGGGCATTCTAAGTGGTCAACAATTAAACATAAAAAGGCCTTAACCGACGCTAAAAAGTCAAAGGTCTTTTCTAAAGTTACTTCGCTGATAACTATCGCCGCTCGAAAGGGCGGCGATCCCGATAAAAATCCGTCTTTAAGAACAGCTATTGAAAAAGCCCATGAAGTTAACGTCCCAAAGGAAAATATTGAACGCGCCATTAAAAGAGGCACCGGCGAAATTGCCGGCGCCCGGCTTGAAGAACTCACCTATGGCGCTTTCGGACCCGGCGGCGTTGCTATTTTAATAATGGCCATCGCTGACAATAAAAACAGGACTCTGGCTGAAATTAAAAAAATATTACAAGAACACAATGCTAAATTTGCCGAGTTAAATTCAATTCAATGGATATTTCATCGTGAAGGAGCCGACTGGGTTCCCAATAATCCGGTAAAAATAGAGGATGAAAATATAAAAAAAGAACTTGAAGCGCTCTATGAGTCCTTAGACGAACAGCAAGATGTAAATGAAATTTATGATAATACTGGGGGTTGATCCGGGCACAGCCCGAGTTGGTTACGCGGTAATTGAAAAAAAGGATAGTTATAATCTTAATTTACTGGCCTGCGGCTGTTTGGAATCTAAAAATAAAGAACAAAAAGATCGCTTAGGGGAAATCTCCGATTTAATTTCTGGTTTAATTTTAAAATACCATCCGGAGGTTCTGGCAATAGAAAAATTATTCTTTGCAAAAAATACCAAAACGGCCTTAGCCGTTGCTGAAGCCAGAGGAGTTATTATAAATTCGGCGAACTCCTTAAATTTAAGTGTCCGCGAATTTACTCCGCTTGAAGTTAAAGTTGCTATCACGAGCTATGGCAAGGCAGAAAAAGAACAAGTCAAAAAAATGGTTTGTCGCATTCTAAAACTTGAAAAAATGCCTAAAATAGACGACACCAGCGACGCTCTTGCCATCGCCCTTACGGCCTGCTATACTAATCCAAAATTCACCATTAAACAATAAAATATGGCTACGAAACGTCTTATAAATACTAAAGGTGATTTCGAGGAAGTAGATGAATTGGAAGATTCGGAAGTCCCGGAAATGGGCGAAGAGGGTATTTTAACGCCGAAAAATCCGGAGGAGATGGAATTTGGTGACATCGAATTGGAAGGGGCCCCAGAGCCAACGGAAGAATAATAAAATAACCCCGCCTTGACGGGGTTATTTTATTCCAATTTTTACAAAACGTTTTTTACCAATCTGGACCACAAGACCCGAAGCGATATTTATTTTTATTTTTGGGTCTTTGACTATCTCGCTGTTAATTTTAACTGCATTTTCATTTACCAATCGCCTGGCTTCGCTTTTTGACTTAACCAGATTCAATTTAAATAATAAATCAATTGCGTCGTAAGACCCTCTTTTTAGTATGGCAACGGGTATTTTTTCCGGCAGTTCGTGTTTTCTAAAAACTTTATTAAATTCTTCTTCCGCTTCCTTAGCTTTTTTATCTCCATGAAAAATTTCCACAATCTCATAAGCTAGCCGCATTTTGGATTCCTTGGGACCTTTTGATTTCATCAACTCCTTAATTTTCTCCAAAGGAAGATATGTATTATTGATGAACAACAATTCTGACATTTCGTCGGGCTGGGACATTATCTGGCCATACATATCATTGGCGGACGTGCCCAAAAAAACTCCGGTTCCTTTGCTTTTCGACATCAATTCTCCGGTTTTCGGATTTTCCATCAGCGTTACGGCCACCACACATTTATCTTTTCCCTTAAGCTTTTTAAGCAAAGTTCTTCCGGCAAGGGCGTTGAAAATTTGATCGACGCCGCACACCTCGACGTCAACTTCCATAGCGACAGAATCATAGCTCTGCATCAGGGGGTATAAAAATTCATGGAGATATATCGGTTGGCCTTTTGCCATTCTTTTCTGGAACATATCGCGCTCAATCATCTGCTGGACGGTAAAGTTGCTTGCCAGATTAATCAAATCTTCAAAATTCAATTTGGAAAGCCATTTGTGGTTGTACATTATCTTCGGCGGATTTTCTTTATTGCCGAATTCCATAAGCGGTTTGACTAATTTTTTCCAGGTTTTTATGTTATGAAGAACTTCTTCTCGCGACAGTTGTTTCCGCGCCGAATTCTCACCACTGGGGTCGCCTATTCTCGCTGTAAAATCTCCGAAAAGAATAATCACTTCATGCCCCAGCTTCCTGAATTTTTCCATTAAAATAAAATTTTTCGCATGACTAAGATGTAAGGTGGGAGCAGTGGCGTCAAAACCAATATAGAACCTCAATTTTTGGCCGCTTAATAATTTTTCCCGAAATTCTCCCTTTGTTGGAAAAATTTCAACAATTGTGCCCCTATTTAAAACTTCATCTATTTTTCGCCTGTCAGTAATAATCTTCATAAATAAAACTCTATCAAATTATTTAACCTTTGCCAAATCCATGATTTTTATTGTATAAATACTTAGAAATGCAAAAATACTATAAAATTTTATCTCAAATCGCTTTCGGGGGAATTATTTTTGTTTTTGCCGTTGTGACTTTGTCTATCTTTATTTTTTTCTATTACAGTCGCCACCTCCCAGATCCTAATGCCTGGCAAGACAGGCAAGTCATCCAATCAACAAAAATCTATGATCGCGAAGGTAAAAATCTTCTTTATGAAATTCACGGCGAGGAAAAACGGACTGTTGTCCCTTTCAGTGAGATTCCTCAAATAGTAAAGAATGCGACGGTAGTTGCTGAAGACGCGGAATTTTATAATCACTCGGGCATTAATATTCGCGGTATCCTCCGGGCAATTTTAGCCGATATTAAAGGCGGGGGGGTGATTGAAGGCGGTTCAAGTATCACTCAACAGCTTATAAAAAACGCTTATCTTTCGCCGGAACGAACTCTTGGTAGGAAAATTAAAGAATTAATATTATCCATTGCGCTGGAAAGAAGATATTCTAAGGACGAGATCCTCAATTTTTATCTAAACCAAATTCCTTACGGTTCGAATTCTTATGGTATTGAATCCGCAGCTCAAACTTATTTTAATAAACCCGCCGAAGAGCTTACCCTCGCCGAGGTTGTTTATTTGGTTGCCATGCCCAAAGCCCCTTCTTATTATTCGCCTTATGGTAATCATGGAGAAGAATTAAAATCGCGGGCTAATCACATTTTAAGCCGGATGCGCGAATTGAAATATATTTCAGACAATGATTATAACAACGCCCTAAAAACAACAGTTACTTTTGTTGGCCAGAAAACCGGCATCACTGCCCCCCATTTTGTGTTTTTCATCCGTGATTATTTAAATGAAAAATACGGCGAGGATTTTGTTGAAAAAGGGGGGCTCAAAGTCACGACCACCATAAATTTAGACCTCCAAAAAATCGCTGAAACAGTAGTTGAAGATGGCGCCAAGCGCAATGAAATTTATAACGCTAAAAACGCCGCTTTGGTGGCAATTGATCCTAAAACCGGCCAAATCTTAGCAATGGTTGGCTCAAAGAATTACGATGGCCAGCCGGAACCAGAGGGCTGTGAACCGGGAAAGAACTGCCAATTCGAACCTTATGTTAATGTCGCCACAAGATTGAGACAGCCAGGTTCATCTTTTAAGCCTTTTGTTTACGCCACGGCGATAAACAACGGTTACACGCCGGACACAATAATTTGGGATATCCCAACAGAATTTAATCCGCTATGTTTCTGGGATGGCATTGCTGAACCGGGAGTTGACCAGCAAACTTGTTATAAGCCAAAAAATTACGATGGCCGCTTTAGAGGCCCAGTAACTTTAAAACAAGCTTTGGCCAACTCGTTAAATGTCCCCTCGGTTCAGGTTTTATATCTTGCCGGCATCAATGATTCTATAAACACAGCTGAAAATTTAGGGATCTCCACTCTAAAAGACCGCTCCCGTTATGGCCTCTCTTTAGTTTTAGGAGCCGCCGAAGTTAAATTACTGGATATGGTTTCAGCTTACGGTGTTTTTGGGCAAGAAGGAATTAAAAGAGAGCCGACCGGTATTTTAAAAATTGAAGATGGCAGCGGACGCGTTTTAGAGGAATATAAAGATCAAAGCCAAAAAGTGTTAAGCGAGCAAGTGGTAAGAGAGATTAATGATATTTTATCCGATAACACTGCCCGGGCACCAATGTTTGGATTATATAGCCCGCTTTCGTTGGGTGATAGGCCGGTAGCTGCAAAAACCGGGACCACCCAAGACCCCAATGACGAAACAAAAGCCAAAGACGCTTGGATTATTGGCTACACACCATCGCTAGTGGCCGGCGTTTGGACTGGTAATAATGACAACACTCCTATAGAAAAAGGAGGGGCGGGTGTTGCGGCTGCCGGTCCGATTTGGCGCGACTTTATGACCCGAGCGTTAAAAGACACCCCAATAGAAGCTTTTACTAAACCCGACCCAATAATAACCGACAAGCCGATTCTTAATGGTCAATACCAAATTTCGGTAAAACTAAAAATTAACAAAAATAACGGCCTTTTAACAACCGATAAAACACCTAAAGATTTAATTGAAGAAAAATCTTTTATTGAAATTCACACAATTTTATATTGGCTAAATAAAAATGACCCTCAAGGAGCACCGCCGGAAAAACCCGACTCAGACCCTCAATTTAAAAATTGGGAGACAGCTCTCCAGAATTGGCTGCAAAATAATTTTCCGACCGCTTACAACCAACTCCCCAAAGATTACGACCAACAGTGATACTTTAATATTATTACGTATTTTTAATCGGCATCAGAATATAGAAAAAATCAGCGCTTTTGACTGGTTTAATAACTGCTGGTTTCTGGTCCCCATTAAACTCTAAAACAATCTCCTCATTGTTTATATTCTTTAATCCGTCTAAAAGATAGCGCCAATTAAAAGTTACATTAACGTCTTCGCCTTTAATTTCCGAATTAATTTTTGTCTGATGGTTCCCAACTTCATTATTATTTGAAAGAACTTCAAGGTAAGATTTACTACTGTTTGTTTTTAACGCCACTTCATTTAATCTCGAAGAAAAACAGCCTGATAATTTTACGGCTTCTTCTAAACTATTCTTTAAAAGATAACATTTGGTCTCAAATGATTTGGGGATAATAGCTTCGTAATCCGGGTAATTGCCTTCTATCAACCTTGAAATTAAATGGGTGTCGCCAAGGTCAAATAAAATCTGATTTTGGTCAATGTTAATACTAACGTCAATATTTTTATCCCCTAAAATTCTTAAAATTTCACCAGCCGTCCTTAAAGGAATAATAATATTTTGGGATTTTGAATAATCAATTTTTATTTTATTTTTTAAATCTTCGGACGTTAAGAATAAAGTTTTATGCGCCAAACGAAAACTGTCTGTTGTTATAAATTTTATCTGATCCGGCTCAATTCTTAGATAAATACTTGATATTTCCGGCCTGTTATTAGAAAGAGCCGCTGAATTAATAACATTACTTAACGCTTCTTTTAAAATTTTAGAATTAATTATTAAAGTGGAAACATTTTTAATTTTAGGAATAATAGGAAAATCATCAGAATTTAAACCATTGATAGAGGCTTTAATATTGTCGCAATTCAAATAAAGCTTCTGGTCTTTGACTTCAAGATTAATATTTTTATTCGGGAGGTTATTAACAAACTGGCTTAAAAGCTGGGCTGGCACCGCAATACTACCATCCCCCAAAATCTTTGAAGACACCCATGAAGTAAAGCCGATTTCTAAATCGGTTGAAGAAATTTTCAATCTTCCTTTATCAGTGGTGAGTAAAAAATTATTTAAAATAGGTAAAGTAGAATTATATTTTATAATTCTCAAAGCGTTATCAAGATTTTCTTTTAAATTTTCTTGTATACAGATGATATTCATTTAAATTTATTATTAGTAATACCTTTATAACAACTTGTTTTTTATTATTAATGACTTTAAAACCTGGGGGGAGACCTTAATTATTGCTAATTTAAGCTATTATTTTAAAATTAAAATGTTAATAAATTTGTTGATAATCTATAAATATTTTGTGGTTATTTTTAGTGGTTTATTTTAATTAATTATTTATAAACTTTTTAATAGCCATTAATCCCCTGATTAATCCTGGGTTTTTCCACAACCAAAAACTAAACCAAATAAAGTTTTTCTTTTATTAAATTTATTTCATCGTTTAAATTAGAGTCCAATTCTATTTCTTTTTTTATTTTTTCACAAGCATGAATTGCCGTGGTGTGATCGCGACCGCCAATTTTAAGACCTATAAAAGGAAAGGAGCTTTTTAATTCCTCCCGTAGTAAGTACATAATTACCTGGCGGGGCTTAACTATTTCTTTTTTTCTCGAACGTTCTAATACGTCTTTTTCACTAACATCGTAAAATTCAGCCACCGCTTTAATAATACTTTTTAAAGTGGTACTCTTTTTTGGGGTGTTTAAAATTGAATTTAAAATCTTTTTAGCGTCATTTAAATTCATCTCTTTTTGGTTTAACTGATAGTTAGCAGCTATTAAACGATTTAAAGCTCCCTCCAGTTCTCTGACATTCTTTTTAATGTTTTGAGCAATATATTCAAATATTTCATCAGACAGCACAACGCCTTTCTCCCCCGCTTTTGATTTTAAGATAGCAATTCGGGTTTCTAAGTCGGGATAAGAAATATCGGCGATCATCCCGCCTTCAAAACGTGAGCGGAGCCGCTCTTCAAGAGTTTGAATTGATTTTGGCGGCCTATCCGATGATAAAACTATTTGTTTACCGGCGTCATACAAAGCATTAAAAGTGTGAAAAAATTCTTCTTGGGTTTTTTCTTTTCCCGACAAAAACTGAATATCGTCAATTATTAATAAATCAATTTCCCGCCAGCGTTTTTTAAAATCATCAATGTCATTGGGCCTCAAAGATCCTGATCTTAGAGCAGAAATAACTTCTGAAGTGAATCTTTCGGAAGTGACATATTTTACCTTTTTAGTCGGATTCTCTTTTTTTACTTGATTACCTATTGCTTGGATTAAATGGGTTTTCCCAAGCCCCACCCCCCCATAAATAAACAACGGATTGTATTTCTTCCCAAGGTTTTTAGCAACAACGGAAGCCGCCGCATGAGCTAACTCATTTGAAGACCCAACAATAAAATTATCGAAAGCGTAACGAGGATTGAGATTAGTTAAGGTGTTTACATTTAATTCTTGAAAATCCAATTGCTTTCTAACAACCCCATCTTCTTCTCTAAATACGTTTTTACCTTTAAAATCCTCTTTAATCAGGTTTTGTTTAATTTGATAATTTACTTCCTTAATCTCTGATTCTAGATTTCTTAAAGATCTTAAAATGAATTTATGATACTTATTTTCTAACCATTCTTTTGTAAAGCTGTTAGGTACGGCAATAGTAACCACGCCGCCCTTTTTATCGGCGATTGATGTGTTTTGCAACCAAGTTTTAAAATTCGCTCTTGAAACCTGCAGCTCTATTTCTCCTAGAGCCGCTTTCCAAAGTTCATCTAGTTCCATAAGTTGAGTATAGCATTATATTAAATGTTTTTAAGAATTTTTTTATCATAAAAAAGTTTATAACCTGTGAATCATCTGTTGAAAAGTATAAATCATTAAAAATGTTTGACGCAATATTTGTTTTTATGTTAAAATATTAACAACATGAGCAAGACTTTTAATCCCAAAAAAGGTAAAAGAAGAAAAAAACACGGATTTTTAAAAAGAATGGGAAGTCCAGGGGGCCGAAGAATAATTAAAAGACGCCGGCAAAAAAGCCGGCGGCGTTTAGCAGTTTAAGTTTCTTATGTTGCCGGGAGCGAATCGTCTAAAATCCGACGATGATTTTAAAAAGATTTTTAAATACGGAAAAATTTCTGAAAATGAGTTTATGAAGATTAAATTCTTGAAAAATTTTAAGAAGCTCTCCCGATTTGGTTTTATCGTTAGTAATAAATTTGCCCCAAAAGCTGTTGTAAGAAATTTATTTAGGCGGCGCCTAAGAGCCGCGGCTTATTTTTTAATAAAAAATATAAAACCAGGATTTGACGTCGTGATTTGGCCCAAGGTAGCTTTAAAAAAATTTAGTTATCAAGTGCTATTAAATAATTTTAAAAACCTCTTAATTAAAAATGATATCCTATCTGTTTAATGAAATTTTTTATAGGCCGCTCTTTAATGGTTTGATTTTTCTGTATAATACTGTTCCGGGCCATGACATGGGGGTTTCTATTATTATTTTAACCATACTCATTCGCTTTATTCTTTGGCCGTTAACAAGTAAAAGTATTAAAAATCAAAAAGCTTTAACCAAGATTCAACCGCAAATTGAAGAAGTTAAAAAGAAATTTAAAAACAATAAAGAAGCGCAAGCCAAGGCGCTTATGGGACTTTATTCAGAAAATAAGATTAGTCCTTTGGCCGGTTTTTTGCCTTTAATTATCCAAATCCCCATTATTATTGCTCTGTGGCAAGTTTTTTTAAATAGCCTTAATTTAGATTTAAATTCTCTTTATTCATTTATCCCGGCGCCGACCAGCGTCCAATCAATTTTTTTAGGGTTAGTTGATTTATCTCGCAAAAGCGTGGTATTAGCTATTTTAGCCGGAGGTTTACAGTATTTCCAGACAAAAATGATCATGCCCCCCGTTAAACCTACTGGAGCTTCTGATTTTAGCCATATTATGTCTAAACAAATGCTCTATTTCGGGCCAATCTTAAGTGTAATAATTTTCTGGTCTTTGCCCGCGGCCCTGCCTCTTTACTGGATTGTGGTAACGCTTCTAACTTTACTCCAACAATATCTTAACCGAGATGACAGAAGAGAACTTAATAAAAATTAAAAATATTATCAATGATTTCTTCACTAAAACCAGAATTACAGATTTTGAAGTTAAATTTGTTGAAGCAGCTGGCGACCACTCGGTAAATGCGCTGGTTTTAGTAAAGGAAGCCAGTCTATGTATTGGCGAGGGAGGTAAAAATATCGGCGCTTTTGAAGTTGTCCTGCGTTTAATTTTAAAAAAACAGTTAGGCGAAGTACCACTGCTTCGTCTTGATATTAATAATTACCGAAGTTTAAAGGGCGAATCGCTTAGGGAACTTGCTAAAAAAGCTGCCCGTCGCGCCAGATTTTACAAGCAACCGGTAGTTTTGGAAGCTATGTCGGCTTATGATAGAAGAATTATTCATACCGAACTCGCAGCGCACCCGGATATAAAAACCGAAAGCACTGGCGAGGACGGGCAAAGAAGAGTGGTGGTGAAGTATATTGATTAAACCCACCCCATCCCTCCCTTATCAGGGAGGGAAATAAAAATCCCCCTGATAAGGGGGATTAGGGGGTTAAGTGTAACTGATACAAAAAGCGGCTGTTTCTTGATATAAGGATTAAATTGTTATTATTTGAATTTATATCAAGACTTAAAACATCCCCCACACCCTGAAGAATGAGATTTTTTTCACCAGTTTCGGTGTTGATTTCCCAGAGATCGTCGGTGGTTAAAAATGTGTTTTTGTGATAATCATCGGGTAGTGCCGCCGAGTCCGGCCAGGATTGAGGAACGGCGCAATATATATTTATTGAATTTTTTGCCCACACGCATTTATCAACTAAAGTTGAAATATTATTAATGTTTTTTGAAACCCCATTTTTATATATGGCCAGTTTTGGGCTTTGGCCATTTTGGTCAGTGTAGGAGTAAATAAAACTACCGCCGTCAGGCGACCATAACGCTTCTAAACCAAATAATCTATCTATTAATCTGGTTAAACCAAGATTTACCGTATTTAAAGTCCATAAGTTTCCGGCTACCAAGCCGCCGGGTCTTGAAGTTATGCTTATTATATTATTTTTAGGCCACATTAAGTTAATGTCACGCAATTTTAACGCTCCGATTAAAGATTTTTGGCTTTTACCGTCGGGATTGCTTGTGTATAGAGAATTTGTGTTTAGCCCGTCAGAAAGATAATAAGCGATTTTACTGCCGTCCGGTGAAAAAACTACGGATTTAATATTAGCTCTTAAATTGGTTAATATTTTTTTACTGAAATCAGAGAACGTGTAGTTGACATCTGATTGGTTTAAGCCGGCTTTTACAATATTTTTCCCATTTATTGACCAGATTGCTTCAGCCGGGTTTTCAGTAGCCGTTTGATCCATCAACGTTGGTTTTTGACTACCATCTTTAAACTGCCAAAGATTGCCGGAAAAATCATAAAATAAAATTGAATCGTCGTCGCTAAAATGAGCGGAAATCACCCGGCTTTCGCTTATTGGCGTCCATTCTTTGGGGGCTTCCTTGCCCGGGGCGGTGAACCCTAGGCCTTCGGGCGACGCCGCTGGCGCCGAAGGTTTAAAAATAAAATACCAAATTATTCCCCCAATTATTATAAGGCCGGCAAGCACTATTAGAATTATGTAAAAAGTTTTTTTAGACATAGCTGTTTGAAAATTTTAAAAACTACCAACCTCCGCCTGCGCCGCCGCTGCCCCTTGCGCCGCCGCCTCCAGGCACCGGGCCTTGAAATTGGGTTGGGGTAAGATCGGGATTTTTTAAATTGACCAAGTCGGGGTTGATAGTTCGAAGCAGAAGATAAGAAACCAATAATAACCCCAAACCGAGAAGGGCTTGTTGAATCGTGTCTTTGGCTTCTATTTTATCAGCAACATTCCCCGCAGCTAAAATATATTTAATGCCGCCGAGCATCATCCGGCCTAAGGCCAAAACAGTTATGAGGCCAAGGCCGAAAATAAAAAGATAATTAATGTACGAAGGCAATTCTTGGCCGGCCGGCAGTTGGCCCCCCGGGATATTTGGAAGGCCGGTTTCAAGCTTAACCCCAGCGGCTGTCGCCGAAACGGCAAATAGCAAATAGCAAACAGTAAATAGTAAATATAAAATGAAATTTTTAATTTTTACTTTTTGATTTTTCATTTTTAATTTTCTTATTTTACTTCCAAGTTAATTGTTGACTGGGCTGTTTCCAGATCATTTGCCGGATTTTTTGCCAACGCTTGGATTTGGGCGGAAAAGAGCTGGTCGATATTGGGGAGATTTAGCGAAGCCAGCCACGGTCTTTCGTCTCCACCAGTCACTTCTTTGTTATTTATAAACCACTGCCATTTTAAATCTTTTGGCGGCGCATTGAAAAAATAATTTTGAGCAATAAAGTTTAAATTTATTGGTTTTGTAATTAAATTCTTTAAAGCGATGCCATAAGGGAGATTTGTTTTGGGGTCGGCAAAATAAATTAAGGTCTGCGGCCTGGCAATGGGGATTGTCACGCTTTTGCTTAGAGAAACCGCGCCGTCAAGAGTTTTAATTTCAAGTCGGATGGATTTATCGGCGCCGGCAAAATCGCGGACTGTTAAAAGAAAATCTGATTTACCGACCCCGGATTTGCCAGTTGAAAATTTGTCATCCACTCTCCAATTAAAAATTAAATTGTTGTTATTAATAAGTGTTTTAGTGCCGGGCCGGTAGATAAAAGACAGTGTCGATACGCTTACCGTTGAATTTTGAGTTGGCAGCAGTTTGCCTTTGTACGAGGCGGGCGCTTGCGAAGAAGCGCTCCAAGTCAGATCAAAATCGCTGACTGTTAAAGAAATTGAATCGGATAAATTGTCTCCGTTTGGCATTGAAATACTCACACTGACTTTGTAAACAGCGCCTAAATCACCCACCCGAGAAGTAAAAATATTTTTATTGGGACCCGACGCTTCTTTTTGTTTTACATTATTCAAAAACCAAGTGTAATTAGAATTATTAACATTGGTTATCCCCAAAAGATTGGCGGTGACAGTAATTATTGAGTTTGGCAGGGGCGTCAGGGGGTCTGAAGTTAAAGAAAGCGTTGGTTTCATGTTTAAATTTGGTAATTGATTGGTGGGTAAATCAAATTGAGCGGCGACGATAACGGGCAACGATACGCCAATAATTAACAAGCAACCAAAACAACTGTATAGAATTTTATTTTGGTTGTTTTGGTTTGCCATGATTGTGTTATTTTATTTTTGACGCTGTTTTAGCGGCTTTTTCTATTGCCTCGCCGGCCAAGGGAATTTTTTCCGCCTTAACCAAGACGTAAAGGATTAAAACGGCTATAGTCCAACCAATCCAGTTAACTCCGGGGATTAAATTAGCTAACCCCCCTCCAAAGGCCAGCCACCAGTAACCCCCAAGTCCTTTATGTTGTAAATAAAACCAAAACATACCTGTGGCTATAATGTTCATAACCGGATCGGCGATAACGTAAATCACTTGCCCCACCACCGGTATCAATCCTATAACTGTTAAAATTATAAAAAGAATATCTATATAACCCGCGGCTAAAAAAAGCAATAACCATTCAGCCCAATTTATTTCGGCACCCCTGTCATTTTCATCTTCTTGGGACTTTTTACTTAATTTTTCTTTTAAAGCCCCTCTTTTTTGTTCCAATTTTTCTGCTATTGCCATAAAAGTATTTTACCATATTTACGGGACCATTGCTTCAGCATGTTCAAGTCCCTTTTTTGCCTGCTCTATTTGCAAAAGCTGGGCCGGGTCGGAAGTGATGATTTGGTCTTCGGTGTAGGAAGCAATAACTTTAATAGCCACATGTTTTGAGCCGGCAAAAAACAGCCCTTCGCCGACTTCCGATTCAAGAAGCAGGAATTTTTCTTCATCAGTTAAATTAAAAGTTTTTTGGATGGTATCTATGTTAGCCGGCGATTGTTTGAACAAAAACTGGAGGGAGGAGTTAGTTAAGATCGGCTTGCCGTAAGAGGAGTTTAAGAAGTCGCTTACATCTTGGGTGATGGTCGTAACCCCCAAGAAATATTTTCTGGCCCGTTTGGCAATCCCGAACAAAAAAGAGGCGCCATCGTCGTATTTCATGAGCCACCAGGCCTCATCAACCATAAGTATCCGCTTCTTAAGCTCCGAACGGACTAAATTCCAGATAAAATGCAAAATTATGTACATAGCCACCGGCCTTAGCTCCTCTTCCATATCTCTGATGCTGAAAACGACCAATTTATTTTTAATTTCAAGGTTGGTTGGGTTATTAAGAAAGCCGGCGTAGGAACCACTGACGTATTTTTCAAGCCGGCGGCTTAACGATTCGGCGCCGGCCATGCTGTCTAAAATGGTTTTTAAATCAGACATTGTCGGCATAATGGCTTTTGAAAAATCAGAGTTTGGCGTAATATCGCGGCTGGCATAGGTTTGAGTGATGGCGCTGTCAATAATAGCGTCTTCTTCAGCAGTTAAGCCGCCAAACATTATTCGCAACAGCCCGACCAAGTTTATAATATTTGACCTTAAAATGTCGGCTGGATTCTCGTCTTCTCTGGGCATTGGCAGATCAAAAGGATTAAGGTGATTTTCTGAGGTAAGCGAAATCTTAAAAAAGGCGCCGCCTATAGTTTCCGCGAGATATTGGTATTCATTTTCCGGGTCAATAATAATCACCTCGGTTCCAAACATCAGGGAGCGTAAAATTTCAAGTTTTGAGGCATAGGATTTGCCGCCGCCGGATTTGCCAAACACCACGGTATTAGCATTTTCCAAGGAAAATCGGTCAAAGAGAATCAATGAATTATTGTGGCGGTTAATGCCATAAAGAATGCCGTTGTCAGAAGTTAAATCCGAGGAAACAAAAGGGAAAGTGGCGGCAATAGGACTTGAATTCATGGCTGTGTTTATTGCAAGGTTGTCATTTAAAAGAGGCAGCGTTGATTTAAAGCCGTCGCCCTGCTGGTAAATCGCCGATTTGCTGTATACCAGTTTGGCGTCCAAAATCGAGCGCAGCGAGATCTCAATTTTATCAAGCTCTTCAACAGAACCCCCGTAGACGGTTATATAAAGTCCGAATTTAAAGAATTTTTCCGTTGCTTGTTGGAGCTTGTCTCTTAAATCTTCAAGGTCGCGATAAGCAGTTTCAAGCATCGGGTCCCGCACCAGGCCCTTTTCTTCACGCATACTAAGTTCTGACTCAACCTCGGCCACTTTTTTTCTTAAATTTTTAAGCGCAACGCCGGTGTCAATTGGATTAATAAAAAAACTTATGTCTAAAGTTTTGTCCAAATTAATAACTCCGGAAAACCAATTGGTGTTAAGAAATCTTGGATAATTAAAGACAAAGAAAGCCCGCGCCAGTTTTTTATTAAGACGGAGAAAACCGGGGGCGATTTCCAAAGCCGCCGGCGCTAAAATGTCGCGCAAGGCGGCAGCGGCGCTTTCGGTGATTTCTTCTTTTTTATTTAAATATAGAGGATCCATATTCTTCGGGGTTGTAAAGATTATAAAATAATTCTATTAGTTCTTCGGTCTGAAGTCCCACAGCTTTAATACCAACGTGGGCCAGGGCCAAAACAATATGTTCAGTCCGCTGGAGTAATTGGTTTTTGTATTCTTGAAATTTTTTTTCAGGGAGTTCTTGAGGTTTTTTAGAGGGCGTCTTAATAAGAGAACCGATTTTTTCAAACGGGCTTTCGGTTTTTGATTCAATTGGATCAAAAGGGACGACGGTGTAAAATCTCTTAATCATAATATCAGAAAGGGTCACGAAACTTCTCACGAAATCGATATACTCGGCGGTTTGGATTTTTAAGAGTTCATTTTCTTGGGTTTTTAATTTTTCTTCAAGCGTGGCTAAATAGGGTTTAATATCCAGTTTTCTTGAGTGGACTACTATTTGCAGCGGCCAATCAAAAGAATTAAGAAAATCGGCATAGGCACTAATAATGGCGTTCTGGCTGTCGATTGATTCCAGCTCTAAATTTCTTGAGCTGCACATTAAGACCGCGCGGAGCCCCCCGTTTTTTAAAATAATAATTCCCTCGCGGATTTTTTCTATATCAACAAATTCTTGGGTAGCCGGTCCTTTAATTATTTTTGTTGAGTCAGTCATATTTTGATTTCCTGTGCCTTCTCCTAAACCCCCTTTCATTCCCCCTTATCAGGGGGAATATTCTCTGCTTTCCTCCCTGATAAGGGAGGACTAAGGTGGGTTGATTAAATATTTTTTCTCCCATTGCCGATGTCTAAATTTAGCGCCAACTCTTTTAATTTTGAAGTGGTTAACTTTTTTTCTTGAGTTTGCGGAATTTCAATTTTTTCTTCAGGAACAGATTCTTTAGGCGTTTCTTGTGGCGTAGTGGAAAAAATATAAAGCTTCGGTTTAGTGAAATATTTTATAAAAGCAAGAAAAAAATAGACAAATGGCCGGTCGTTTATTTTTAAAAATGCGAAAGCCGCGGCCAGAGCTGTAATTGGCAGGGCAATAATTATCCAGATATAAAATGCAAATAAAAACCAAAAAACAAAAAGAAGGGCGCCGGCAAAAGCCAGATATAAAAATTGTTTGAGCGTTAAAGGCCCAATAATCCTGTCTTCTAATTCAATAAATTGCGGGACTTGGTACTGCATTAAAATTCTCCTTTGTCTTTTCTTAAATCTAAAACATTTTCCGGGGAATCGGTTGGAGGCGCGCCCGACGGCCTCATAATGTATTGCGGTCGCGGGGTAGGAGTAATTGGTTTTGGAGTGGAAGCAGGGGGTTTATGGGGTTCGGCTTCAATAAGCGGTGTTGGAGCCGCTGGAGGAATTGGTATTACTGGTTTTGGGGCAATCGGTTGCGTTGGCGTAATTGATTTGGGCGGCAGAGGGGATGGTGTCGGCATTGGCATTGGGGTTGAAATTGGCGGGGCTTTCCTTAAATCAACAATTTCGGGCATAGAAAATGTCGGTTCGCGATATTCATCAACCGGCCTTGGAGGCGTTGAAGCTGTAGGCGGCGCAACAGGTCGAGGCGGCGTAGCGGCAGGCGCAGGAATTGCCGTTGCTGGTGTCGGCGTTGGTGGGCGTTTTACAGTTATTATTTTTTGTAAAGAATTTATTACTGGTGAAAATATTTTTTGGCGTATTTCATCCGCAATTAATGGAATAAACTGAGGGCTAATATCTATTATCTCTTTCATTTCTTCTTTCATATCCTCAAAAAAGCTGACAAATCCAAGAATTACCAATCCAACAAGTTGGATAAGCATAGTGGTTTTTTCCTCGTCCAGGCGGTATTTCGCAGCGATATTTTCTATGATAACTGAAGTATCTGCGGATGATAAAACATTCTTGAGGTCTTGAGAAAGACCTTCATATTTTTCTGATATTTTTTGTTCTGTTAATAATGAATAGTCCATAGTAATCTATGTAAATTATTTTTTTTCTTCTTTTGGCTTTTTCTCCTCTTCTGGTTTTTCCTCCTCGGGCTCTAATTCTATAGTTTCTCCGGATGGTAATTTAAATTTTTGTTTTTTCTTTTTCCACAAACCAGAACCTGCTACCGCTCCTTGGGTGACAGCTTCTAATAGAGAAAGAGGAGTCGATTTCCATCCAAGGGGTCTAGCTGGCGTACTTTTCAGAGGAGCCGTGAACCTACCTCCCCTGGCGCCAGTAGCCAAGCCGCCCAATACTTGTAATCCTGTGCCGGCACCTCTTATCGGAGAGGTTATAGTTCTTAAAGCGCCTGGTGGACGACCGGCTCCAGCGCCGGCCATTTTGGTTCCTAAACCAGTTGCCATGCGACCATATGATTTTGTGGCCCAAAGCGCCGTTGATTTTGCCGCGCCTTTAGTTGCTCCTCTAATCGCCTTAGCTCCTTCAACGCCAAATTTCTGAGCCACAATCAGCGAACCGAACATTATGGCGATAACCAAAATCCACTGGAAGATTGCGGCTGGCATGGCGACAGTAGTGAGGCCGGGCGCCGGCGTTTCCCAAGCGGCTGGAAACACCCCAAAAATTTTAGGACTAAGCTTGCCGGTTGCGTCAAAAATGGAAAGCGAGAGGTAAATAAAAAAAACATAGATCGGAGCGAAAAATGCCCATTTTATAAAATTATCCCACCATTGCGAAAAATATTTGCTTGTTGCCGGCAGAATCCAGAGCATCCAGACAATGGGCGCGATGATTAACAAGAACCAGATGTAAAGAATTCTCACAATTAAAAATATAGCGAGGGCGCCGAAAACAAAAACGGTTATCACCAAACCAACCAGAGTTAAAATAATACCCACTGTAGCGGCAACGGCGCTGGAGGCAAATTGCCCAATGCCGCCCAAGACACTTGTGGGTGGGGCCGGATTGTAAAAATTTAAAATCTGCATGCTGGAAGCCAATCGGGTGGTAATCGTACCGAAACTCCCTCCACCCGTGATTTGGTTTAGGAAGAACGCGGTGAGGACTTGGGTGAAATCAATGATAAAACCGGCAATCACCAAGCTGAAATTAATCAAAAGCGCGGCCACAAGTATTTTCCACCAAAGTTGTTTTATCGCGTAGGACTGGATTTTTAAAACCGTGGCAAAAGCGATTATCAGAAGGATTAAAATAAAGAACATATTGGCTAAGTCGCGGGTGATGCCCCAACCAAGAGTGACAATTGGAGAATTAGTGAAAGAAAAATTAGCGGGAGAAATAATATAATCAATAATCTGGGCTTCCAGCCAGAGAACTAAGCCGAAAACAGCGCCGAAAATCATGCTGATAGCGGATGAGGTAAAAAGCAAGGTTTTCCCCGCGATCCAGCTCATTACTTGGCCGATCCAACTAGGGTCTGCTGCTTTTTCTGCTGCTTTTGCGGTTAAAGGCAAAAATAGAAAATTAAAAACAATTGCCGCGATTAGAACCAAACCAATATATTTTTTATTTTTTCTTAAAAATTTTTTCATATCTGCTGCTGGCAGGAAGTTAGCTGTTGTTGATAGTTATTCATTTCTTGTTGTTTTTGGTTGGTTTCCGCTTGGGCGGCCAAAGCTAAACTTTGAGTAGCGCTGGGATTAACCACGCCGGCTACTTGAGCCCAAAGAGACGGAATTTGGGTTACATCGGTTATTGCCCTTATCTCCTGTTGCTTAACCTGTAGAGCAATAATATCGGATTGAATCTGGGTGATTTGGTTTGCCATGGTTGAGGCGGCGCTTTGGACTTGAGCTAAAGCCGGAGGCGTTGTTCCTTGACAGACTCCAAGCTGGTTTAGGATGTCAATAGATTGATTCAAAATACTTAAAGTGGCTTGTTTAGCCCCTAAAAGTTGATTTTGATAAGCCAAATCCTGGTTTATTAAGGATATCAGATAGTTTTTCTGAAACTCTCTGATTTCCACGCCGGTTTGCAGAGCGTTTATACAATCGTTGTAAGCCGCTGTGCCCAAAAGTTGAGCGCATTGCGCCTGGGCAGAGGAACCGCCTCCGCCGCCTCCGCCTCCGGCACTGCTAGATAAGGCAGTGTGCAATAGCCCCACTCCTTCGGCAAACATTCTGTTTAAGATGGCGTTAGTAATTGCTGCAACATAAGCTGATAAATCTTCGGCATTAACAAGCCAATCAATATCCGAACCAACAGCTTTACCTGCCAAATCGCCGACAACAGCGCCCGGAGTGACAATTTCGTATTTCAAACACGGCACTTGAGCTTCGCACGCCGTAGCCTCATCTCCGGTCAACTGCGCGCATGCCTCAGCCGCTTCCGGATCATACTGTATACATCTTTTTGCGCTCAAAAATCCTCTGCCGGCTTGGGCTTCGGCTTCCGCGGCTTTTGCCGCCGCTGATTTTTCAATTTCATATTGATCCCAGGCCATAAGATAGGCGCCGTAAACATTATTCTGCGGCTTTAACACCATTTCTTGCCAGGCGACCCAGCCGCCATTGTTAAAATCTTTTAGAAAAGCGTCAAGGTTCGCTCCGACTTTACTTAAGGTGCAGGAAGAGCGTTCGGTGAAAGTTGGGATCGGGATAAAAGCCGCCCCCAAAAGAAGTTTAAAAGGCGAGCAAAGCTGGCTTAATCCTATTTGCTGAATAAATTTGCCGCCGGCTTGATCAACCGCGTCTCTGAAAAATCCGGGCCAGTCAGTGATGAATTTGGGGTCGCCCCCGCCCTGAATCCAAGTAACGATTTGATCAACCATCATATTCAGAAGTTGTCTTTTAAGGACTTCGGTGGCAAAGTCATATGCCCATTCAAAGAGATCTTGAGTAATTGTCGCAACGGCCGCTCCGGCGGTTATGGTACTTTCGGAGGCAGTTATCATGTTATATGCCCAGACGAGAGGGTTGGCTTCCCAGGTAGTTATTGCTAGCGCCGGCTTTGGTATAGCAAAAAGAAATAATAGTACTAAAAAAATTACGATAGTTGATTTTTTACTGAAATATTTTGCCATCATATCCGGTTTAATTTTTGAATAAAAATATCGAATTTTTTCTGGAGATCGTCCCAACTTTGAAGAATTGCTTCAAATTGTTTAGTTGCCGCTATCGTTCCTAAAGGATCGTTTTCAACATTAGTCAGAGCCCGTAAAACATTTGCCGTTATCCTCAAAAGGCGGATTTCTTCGGTCATTAAGTCTTTTAAACTGGATGGAACGGCTTTTTCTTCAATTTGGTTCGCCGCGGCCTCATGGCTGATTATCATCGGCAGGAGTTTCTCCAGTCCCGCGCCGCTATTTTTGTTTATTTCGTCTAAAATAGAAAAAAGCGAATCTCCGGTCTTTAGATTATTATTAATTATCGTCTGGGCTTCGGATAAATAATTTTCAATTGCCGTTTTGCTGTTGTCATAGGAAATTTCAAGGTTCGGCACTTTAATGTTTAAAATATTTTCATTCGCTTGTTTTAAGCCGTCGGTGATGAATTTTTCTGCCATTGCATTTACATCCGGCGTGGCGAGCGCCGGCTGGCCCGATGAGTTGGTTTTCGGATCCGGGTTTTTGGAAACCAACTCCTGCGTTAGTGCGGCCGCGAAGTTTTCGGTTATATTTTTGGGGACATTAATAGGTGGGATAACAGTGTTTGAAAGATCGCCGATTTTATCTTCTGCAGAAGCGAGATAGGACGCGCTGTTTTTTATGTAAAGAGTTTTTGAAGCCGGAGCAAATGAAAAAACTCCGAAAGCAACTCCGGCCGATATTACAAATGCAATTATTAAATATTTTTTAGTCATTCCCCGACGAAATTATACCACAAAAACCTTGTAAATACGTGATTAATTGTGGATAAGTGGCGGGCGAGGGAAAATAACAGATTGATTTTTTTCTCACTCTCGGCTGAAAATGCGTATTTTCAAATTTTTTCATATTCATTCTCTCGCTTTCCTCGCTCGCCCGGCGTGCTCGCTTCAGGGGTTCGCCCTCGCTCTTCCCGCTACGCGGGAAACCGTGCCCGCTCGGTCTCACAACCCGCTATGAGAACAAATATGAAAAATTTTTTAATTATTTTCTATTTCTTTTACCAGCGAGACCCATTCTTCCAAACTCAAATTTTCTGCTCTAATTTGTTCTGAAAGATTCAAATCTTTAAATATTTTTATTAATTTTTCTCTTGGGAATTTTAATTTTTTTGTCAAATTTCCGATTAGTTGTTTTCTGGGTTGGGAGAAGCCGGCTTTAACAACCTCAAAAAATGCGTCGCGTGTTTTTTGCGGGGGTTTTCTTTTCGGAACAATTTCTATTATCGCCGAATCAACTTTTGGCTTTGGCCAGAAAGCTTCGGCCGGCACATAGCCAATAATTTTAACATCGGCATAAAATTGAACGCTCACAGCCAAAAGATTCATGGGCGCTTGCCCGCCGTAGCCTTGGCGAAGGCGGGGCTTGGCGCAAATTCTCTGCGCCACTTCTTTTTGAATCATTAAGACCATCAATTCCGGCGGTCCGCCAACTGGCGGATCAAGCCATTGGCGAATTAAAAAAGTGGCGATATTATACGGCAAATTCGCCACGATTTTGTATCTACCCTTTTCTATTATTGTCCCCACCCTATTCCCCTTTTTATAGGTTTCGGAAACCCATAAATTGCGGGCGTCGGCTTGAATAATTTTTATGTTTTTGTAATCATTCAGCGTTTCTTTTAAAATTGAAATCATCTTAGGATCTTTTTCAATGGCAATTATTTTTGGCCCCCCACCTTTTAAAAAAAAGTGGGGGTTTTTTGCCAGTTCTTGAGTGAGAGTCCCAAACCCCGGCCCGATTTCCACGACGGTGTCATTTTTCTTAATTTCTGCGGCCGCAACCATTTGAGCAAGCGCTTTTTTAGACAAAATAAAATGCTGGCCCAAATATTTTTCCGGCCTGACGCCGTATTTTCTAAGCAGGTCCTTAATTACTGTTCTATTAGTTAAATCCATTTTTTACTCCAGTTTAATCTCCGGCAGGTTATAACCATCGGCTAAAGACCTGAAGTTAACCAAATGCTGCGGCAGCTCCATTATAAAACGAGATGGCACAACTTCTCTCTTTTCGCCCCACAAAGTGCGTTGTTTTGTGAAAAAAAGCCATAAATGCTTTTTTGCCCGCGTCATCCCCACATAACAAAGCCGCCGCTCTTCCTCCAACTCTTCTGAAGAGTACGCCGAGCGGGAGTGGGGCATTAAATTTTCTTCAACTCCGGAAATAAAAACCGCATCAAATTCCAGGCCTTTAGCCGAGTGAAGCGTCATCAAATTAAGCTTCTTGGTATTGTCGGCATTTCTCTCTTCTTGCATTAAAGCAACTTCAGTTAAAAAATCGCTGAGATTATCATGTTTATTGGCCAAGCCGATTAATTCTTTAATGTTTTTAATTCTTGATTCTGATTCAAGTTCGCCGTCGGACCCAACCCCCGGAAATTTTCTAACCAAATAATCATAGTAGCCAGTTTCTTTAATAACGGTTTTTATAAGTTTTCCCGGCGGCAAAATCTCTACCTGATTTTTTAAATTCTCCCAGCCAGAGGCTGGTCCGCCTTTGGCGGAAAAATCTTCCATAAATTTTTCAAATGATCTTTTGCCCAAAATCCCAACAATTCTTTTTAAACTAATTTCGTCATCTTGATTTTGAATCAATCGCAGATATGCCAAAATGTCTTTAACTTCTTTTCTTTGATAAAATTTCACAGCACCGATCACTCGGTAGGGCATATTAGCATAAAGACAGGCCTCTTCTAAAACCCGCGACTGGGCGTTAGTCCGGTACATCACAACAATTTTATCAAGATTAATTCCCAGATTTTTATTTAGATCTATTATTTTATCCAAAATAAACCCGGCCTCCTCCCTTTCATCAATTGCCTCAACTACTTCTATCAAGGTTCCCGGTGGATTTTCGGTCCACAATTTTTTTTCTTTTCTTTCAATATTTTTACTGATAATTTCGTGAGCGGCGTTTAAAATATTCTGGGTGGAACGGTAATTCTGCTCAAGTTTTATGACTTTGGCTTTTGGGTAGTCCTCTTCAAAGTTTAAAATGTTCCTGAAATCCGCATGGCGCCAGCCGTAAATTGCCTGATCCGGATCGCCGATGGCAAAAAGATTTTTGTCTCTTTGGGCCATTAAGTTTATTAAAATATATTGGGCATGATTGGTGTCCTGATATTCATCAACCAGAATATACCGGTAGTACTCTTGATATTTTTTGAGAATTTCCGGATATTTTTCAAAAATTTGTACCGGCAATATTATTAAATCATCAAAATCCACCGCGTTGGCGGCTTTGAGACGCTTGTTGTAGAGATTATAAAAACGAATAAATTGTCTTTTATAAAAGTCATCGGCGTCGATGCCCGCCTCTTCAGGATTTTCCAATTCGCTTTTGAGTTTAGAAGTTAAGTTTAAAAGAGAGGTGGCTTTAAACCGGTCGCGCGATAAATTCAAGTCATTTATTATGTCTTTTGCCAAGCTAAAAGAATCGTCTTCGTCATAAATAACAAAATTATTTTTATACCCCAAACATTCTATTTCTTGTCTTA
>Ga0265292_1000962_pt1 | contig 29752 bp, 30 predicted proteins | sample Munlanlewell296A_FD_189080 | JGI IMG/M metagenome (GOLD analysis project Ga0265292, IMG submission 189080) | Leachate microbial communities from a municipal landfill in Southern Ontario, Canada - Leachate well 296A | ecosystem: Engineered > Solid waste > Landfill > Unclassified | place: Canada... | reverse complement strand
ACGATATTATCCTTATTCAGCCTGACTACCCCATAAGGTACTTCCATTCCATATTCCCGGATGCACATGGTGGCGTCGGCACCGTTCCGGATGTGAAAATCCATCAGGCTTTCAAAATTTACAAGAGTCAGAATATCAGCGTTCATTACGAAAAATGATTCATTTGGTGCCCTTTCGATCAGTCCCAAAGCCCCGGCTGTTCCCATCCGCTGATTTTCCTCAAGGTAGCTGATATCCACCCCCATGGTTAAACCATTTCCGAAATATTTGCGGATGATATCACCCTTGTAATTCAGCGCGATAACAAACTTAGAGAACCCTTGTTTCCTGAAACGGCTGATGACCGTTTCGAGGATTGGTTTTCCCCCGATCGGCAGCATCGGTTTCGGAGTATGATCAGTCAGCGGGCGGAGGCGGGCTCCGAGCCCGCCTGCCATCAGGACAACTGTATTCGGATGTTTTTCCTGTTTGATGAGCTGGTCGATTTCCGCTAACCGGATAACCCTGCCTTCATCATCCACAACCGGGAACTGGTAAACACGCCTGGCGATTGCCAGTTCGATGATTTTTTCTTTCGGATCGGAAATTTTTACTACAATCGGCTGATTATTATAGATATCCCGGATGGGGTTATCCAGATCCATTCCTTTCAGCAGTCCGCGCCGTATATCCCCATCGGTAAGAGTTCCGATCAGCTTTCCCTCCTCATCCACCACGATGGCAATTTTCATTGCCCCGTTATCGATGATCCTCAGCGCTTCCCGGATGGAAACCGAGGGGGTTATCTTTATCTCAGAGATCTGGTACATAATTAAAAATTAGTAATTGGTTCGCTGCGCTCACTAATTATGCTCGGCTAACGCCTCGCTAATTGGCTCCCTCAGTGCGTAATTAGCGACCAAAGGGAGCTATTTATCGTAAAATCGCTTGATTATTAAGTCGTTCATATCAACTTCCTTCAAAACTGATAATATTTTTTCTGCTGCTCCGCCGGTTCCGTAAGGGTTTTCCACGTTTTTGAGCAGTTGCTGGAAAGAAGCTGAGTAAAGTTTTTCAAAGGCTTTGGTGATGTCCTCTTCCGAGGTGTCACAATCAATGACCGACACAGCCCGGATGCGGCCATCCTGTCGTTTACCGATGTTGATGGTGCCGATGCCAAAGCTCGGAGCCTCAATGATACCGCTGGATGAATTGCCTACCACAGCATCAACTAATTTCATGGTCGACAGGTAGTTGAGTTGTCCCATAGATGGAATCAAGATGGAGCGGTTTTCTCTTGATTGAACATACGATTGTATCTTTTCCACGATGATCCGGTGACCGGTATCGGCGTTGGGCATCGTGAAAATCAGGTGTGTATCAGCCAGTTTGTCGAGTGCTGCCAGCAGTTCTCCGATCTGAACACCGGCTCTTCCCGAGTCCAGGGTTTCAGGGTGATAGGTGATCAGGAGGTTATGATTATTAAAAGTCAGACCGATTGCCTTTTCCAGCTCAGTTCGGGTTAACAGATTGATTTTATTGATACTATCGATTCCTAATCCGCCAACCATGAAAACCCGTTCAGGCTGTTCGCCAAGCTGAATGATCCGGTTACGATAGGGCTCGGCAGCAGCAAAATGGAGGTGTGAAAGTTTTGTAACAGCGTGTCTTATGGCATCATCAATCGCACCTTCACTGAGTTCCCCTCCGTGCAGGTGAGCAACCGGAATGTTCGCGATGAGAGCCGCGGTGGCAGCGCCCAGGATCTCGAACCGATCACCAAGTATCACGATCAGATCAGGTTTCAGAGTCTGAAAAGAGGCTCCGAACCCTTCAAGCGCCAGTGCCAGCGAATGGGTAATATCCAGCACTTTGTCCCCGAAAAGTTCCAGATCGAAACTCCGGTCCACCTTAAAACCATCTTCCCGGATCCGGTCGATGGTGGAGCCAAATTCGGGCGACAGATGGGCACCGGTTACAACTACCTGCAACTGGAAGAATGGATCTGACTGGATGCCTTTCATCAGCCAGTAGAGGAGGCCATATTCAGCCCTGTTTGTTGTTATGACACAGATTTTTCGCATCAGATGAGTTCGTCAGTCCGGTAATTCCGGGTTGCAAATGTACCGATAATATCATCCCACCGTAAAGGGCATATCCCCGTGCCGGGACGCTTTATGGTCAGGTTGTGTTCGGTGAAAAGTTCACCTTTATAGATTGGGCAGGCAGCGACAATGCTTTTTCGGGCCGCTGCCATATTTCTTTTTTCACCCGGCGAGGGTTCTTTTTTAGATGAACCAAGAGCCTGTTCAATATTTCGTATGGATTTTACCATCGCATTGAGTTCTGCAGGTTCCAGGCTAGCTTTATGGTCGGGACCTGTCATGCTGCGATCGAGGGTAAAATGCTTTTCAATCACCTTTGCACCGAGGGCAACCGCTGCCACCGGCACTTCTATGCCATCCGTATGATCTGAATAACCGACCGTAACACCGAATTCGCGTGCCATGGTTTGCATGGCACGAAGGTTAACATCGGTGTAAGGAGTGGGATAATCGGTGTTCGCATGGAGCAGCGTAATCATTGATTTTGGCAATCCCGCTTTTTCAATGATTTCGAGAGCTTTAGCAATCTCATGCAAATCCGCCATTCCGGTTGAGAGTATCACCGGTTTTCCAAATCTCGCCAACTGCCTTAACAAAAGAACATTAGTAAGGTCTCCTGATCCTACTTTAAACAATTCAACCTGTAACCGATTCAACAATTCCGCACTCTCCTCATCAAAGGGCGTTGAAATCATCCGGATTCCATGCTCGCGTGCATGGTCCATTAAAAGGATATGGGCCTGTTCGTCGAGTTCGAGTTTTTTCAGCATGGCAAACTGGCTTCCCTCAATACCGGTCTGGATTTCCTGATAGGCCGCTTTCGGTGCGGTTGCTGTAACCAGTTTTTCGGTTTTAAAGGTTTGGAATTTAATATAATCGGCTCCGGATGAAGCAGCTGCTTCGATCATTTTCCGGGCTATATCGATGTTCCCATTGTGGTTGACCCCGGCTTCGGCAATGATGGTTACGTGTGTGCTCATCGGATTTTTCGTAACGGATTACCGATATAGGTTCCTGGCTTATCCAATGAACGAAGAACAACTGAGCCTGCTGACACCAGGGTGTCATCGGCGATCTCAGTATTATTCGACAGAACGGTACGGCTTCCGATAAACGTTCGGTTACCTACGCGGCACTGGCCATTGAGGATCGCATAGGTGGAGATGTGACAGTGATCGCCCACCGAAGCCTCATGTTCAACCAGCGAACCTGTGTTAAGGATACAGTTCACCCCGATAACGGCTTCTGTATTTACCACTGCATGATGCATCACGATGGTGCCTGCACCAATCATAGCGGTTCTTGAAACGTAGGCATTTGGCGAGACAACCACCGGAAAGATACCCCCGAGTTCACCAATCAGATTAAACAATTTGATCCTGACGTCAGGGTTCTGGATTTGCCCAACTGTAATCAAAGCATTTTTGTATTTTTTGACGAGTTCCGGCAAGTCATCATCAGTACCAATAACCGGGTATCCCAACAACTGATAACCGATAACCGACAACTGATAACCTGAGTTTTCTACGATTCCGGCAATCTCAAATCTACCTTCCGCCTGAACCACATCAATGCAGGATTTGCAGTGCCCGCCGCCGCCGATAAGAATGAGTTTTTCTCTCACAACAATCCCATTTTTACAAAGATAATTTATTTGATCCTTAGCCAAACCAGTAATTCCTTCCACCGTCGGTTTAAATCCGGTGAAATATTCAGGATGAGCGTCGACCCGATAAATACAATCGTTATGGCCAAGCTCCTCACGCCAATATCGAGTATCAGACTCAGTATTTTATAGTTTTCATTATTCAGATCGGGGATGAGAATAGCCGGCAGATAGGCTGCTGCTGCTACTGCCACTGCCAGGGCATGCTTCCAGGTATAAGGTTGCATGCCATATTTGAACCATAAGAAAACATAGCGCATCAGCCCGTAAAAAAGTGCTGAAATAGCCGATGCCAGGGCTGCTCCTGTAATTCCCATGAGCGGGATGAAGATCAGGTTAGTCATAAAAACGAGTACACCGAACAGAAAAACAAAGAAAGCCAGCAACCGGTAATGGCTGCTGGTAGCCATTATGGATCCGCTGATGCCCGATGTCATGATAAACAGGTTGGCGATCCCGATGAAAAAAATCACATACCGCCCGGTGGAATAATCGTCGGGGAGAAAGTGGAAAATATTTTTGATATTACCCCAGATGCCGATAAATATCAGGAGTCCGAAAATCAACTGGTGAAGACTGGTATCTCGGTATAGCTGGTTGATGGCATCATGTTCCTGATCTTTCCAATGCTGACCAACCACTACTGCTGAAATCTTGGAAACGGAGCGTATGGGGATCGAAACAAGGGTGCCATAAAAGGCAACCCGGCCATAAATTCCGGTTTCTCCCAGCCCAAGCATCGAGTTGATCATGATCCGGTCCATATATAAAATCAGTATATTGCTGAAGCCTATGGTTACCCCGTAAAATGCAACGCTGACAAGCGATTTCGATAATTCACGGTTGAGGAATCCGAATTGTGGCCGGATCAGGAATTCGCCATCCTTCATCAGCAGAACGGCAATTATGATGCCGGGCAATGAGAGAGCAACCGTGTAGAACAGGATAAATCCCGTGAACCGGAAACAACCGGCTACAAAACCAAGTATCACGACCAGGATAAATATCCTTTGCACAAACTCTTTCAGGAAAATACCTCTCACTGCATTCATCAGTACGGAGTAGTAGATATCGATCACCAGGTAGATGGTGGTAAATGCTGTGAGCGGGATAATGTAATCCACATAACTGATAAAAAGGGTAGAACGGCCCTGGCTATCGGCGATGATCCAGGGTCTTAGTACAAAATAGAGCAAGAGTGCCAAAAGAAACCCGGCCATGTTTACCCAGAACAGGATCCCGAAGAATCCGTTGTGATGGGTTTCCTTGTTCCGGAACCAGGGGAAGAGCCTGATGGTGACGTTGTTCAGTCCGAGTGTGGCTAGTGTTGCGAAAACCAGCGACCAGGTGGTGAGCAGGTCAATCACGCCGTTTTCTTCTTTGGTGAAAATATTCGGGAGCAGCAGTCCGGCTGTTACAAAGCCTACGGCAACGCCGATATATGAATAGAAGGATCCCTTAATGCTCTGTTTTTCAATAATGCCCACGTAAGGAGGATTTTGATCTAAAAATAGCAATTTACAGTCACGTTCCATTGGTTACCCAAATCTTTGTAAATTAGGCGCTGGATTTGAAACAGGTATGAAGAACAAACAGCAGACGGGTCCAACGGTCAGACTAAGAAATTCCTATGTTACCACGGTGGTCAGTATCGCTATGGTTTTGTTCCTGTTAAGCCTGCTGGGCTTGCTCATACTCAATGCCCGGCGCATCGGTGATTATGTGAAAGAAAATATCGGATTTTCGGTAATCCTGAAAGATGACGTTCGCGAAGCCGATATCGTTCAGCTGCAAAAATCTTTTGATGCCAACCCGGCCGTTAAGGGAACAACATTCGTTTCAGCGCAGGAGGCAGCCGAGGAGCTGGAAAAGGAGCTCGGCGAGAATTTTCTCGAATTCCTCGGTACCAATCCCCTGAAGCCTTCGATCGATATAAAATTCCATGCTGCCTATGCCAATCCCGACAGCATTGCGAAGTTTGAAAAGGAATTCAATACCTATCCGCAGGTGTATGAGGTTTATTACCAGGAATCGATGGTTAATCTGGTGAATGAGAACCTTCGCAAGATCAGTATTGTAATGCTGGCTTTCAGTAGTTTGCTGTTTCTGATCTCTATTGCTCTTTTTAATAATACAATCCGGTTACTGGTTTACAGTAAGCGGTTTATTATTAAAACGATGCAATTGGTAGGCGCTACACGGAAGTATATCCGGAGGCCTTTTATCGTTCGGGGAATGATGAACGGATTGTTCGGATCAGCCCTGGCTTCACTGCTGCTGCTGGGCGTTATTTACGTCGCGGAGCGCCAGATGCCGGAAATTTTACAGTTTACTGATACAATGACGATTGCGATGCTGGTTGTACTGATATTCATCGTTGGGATGATCCTTTCCGGAATCACGACCATTCTGGCCGTTAACAAATATCTGGGGATCGACAGGGACAAGCTATATTTTTAATAAGAATTTATATATACAACAATGGCGGATAAAAAAGTGGTTGTTAAGCTTAAGGAGGCAGTAGCTCCTAAGAAAAAGGAAAGCTTTGTATTCAGCAGGCTGAACTACCAGCTTCTGATTACCGGTTTGGTAGTGATTTTTATCGGATTTTTGCTGATGGCCGGTGGCGGATCAGATGACCCAAACAAATTTGATCCTGGGATTTTCAGCTTCAGAAGGGTAACGTTCGGACCGGTGATCGTCCTGATCGGTTTTGTTATTGAGGGAGTGGCCATTATGTACCGGCCCAAATCCAGGAAGCAGGAATAAATTTCATGGACTGGCTTCAGGCATTGTTACTCGGTTTGGTCCAAGGCTTAACCGAATTCCTTCCAGTGAGCAGTTCCGGACATCTTGAGCTCGGGAAAGCGTTGCTGGGTATTGAAGGTGAAAGTAATATCACCTTTACGGTAGTTATTCACGGAGCCACCGTACTGTCTACTCTGGTGGTTTTCTGGAGGGAGATCTGGCGGTTATTAAAAGGCACCTTTGAATTCCGCCTCAACGAAGAAACCCATTATATCCTTAAACTCATTGTTTCCATGATTCCCGTTTTACTGGTCGGAATATTTCTGGAAAGCTGGGTTGAGAGTTTTTTTACCGGGGACATTTTGTTTGTAGGCTTTATGCTTCTGATTACTGCGTTTTTATTAGCGCTCACGCATTTTGTAAAAATCAGGAATACTGAACAACCCATTACTTATGGTTCTGCTTTTATTATCGGTGTGGTTCAGGCCATAGCAACCCTGCCGGGCATCAGCCGCTCGGGTTCTACCATTGCAACGGGCATGCTGCTTGGGATCGATAAAAAGCTGGTTGCACCCTTTTCTTTTCTGATGGTACTGGTACCGATTTTTGGCGCCAATCTGCTGAAAATTATGCAACTCCACGAAACTGCTGTCACCACAGCTACTCCAACTCACTGGCTGCCACTGGCCATTGGTTTCATAGCCGCTTTCTTATCCGGATTGATTGCCTGTACCTGGATGATCAACCTGGTTAAAAAAGGCAAACTGATCTGGTTTGCTGTTTACTGCCTCATTATCGGAGCAGTAGCAATCGGGTTGGGATTAAATTCGTAAAAAATACATGGACACTATCCCCGGTCAGGAATGGCTTGATGGACAGATTCTGGTTTTTGACAAACCCTATCAGTGGACCTCCTTCTATCTGGTTAAAAAGGTCAGAAGCGCTTTGGAGCAGAGATATGGCCTGAAGAAACTGAAAGTTGGGCATGCCGGAACGCTGGATCCCCTGGCGACCGGACTGATGATCATTGCTACGGGTAAGGCTACGAAGCGGATCGATGAACTCCAGGCCGGAGAGAAAGAATATTTTGCAACCATTCGTTTGGGTGCCACCACCCCGGGTTTTGACCTGGAAAAAGAGATTGATGCTGTTTTTCCATTCGAACATATTAGCAGCGAAATGATTACTGCGGCTCTGAAAAACATGACCGGAGAGATTGACCAGATTCCGCCGGTTTACAGTGCAAAAAAATTTGAAGGTGTGAGAGCGTATGATAAGGCCCGAAGGGGTGAATATCAGAAGCTTGAACCCAAACGGGTGCAGATTAATGAGATCGAATTTCTTGGATATTCACCACCAGATGTGCGATTGCGCATCGTCTGTTCACGGGGCACATACATCCGGGCGGTAGCCCGGGATCTGGGTTCAATGTTGGGCTCAGGAGCCCATCTGACTGAATTGAGACGGTCGCGGAGCGGCGAATTCACATTAGATAACGCATTGATCTTCGAAGACTTTCTAAAAAAATTATTCTGAATGCAACAAATGCAGTTTTGCCCCGTACAAAGGCATCTTACCAGAATAATATTTTATAATGAAATTATCCAAGTTTAGGTATACTCTTCCGGATAAGCTTATCGCATTGCATCCATCCGAAAATCGTGATGAATCCAGATTACTCGTTTTGAATCGCAAGACTGGTGAGATCGAGCACAAGGTGTTCAAGGATGTATTGGACTACTTTGTGAATAATGATGTAATGGTTTTCAATGACACACGTGTATTTCCGGCAAGACTGCGGGGGAATAAGGAGAAAACCGGCGCTGAAATTGAAGTATTCCTGCTTAGAGAATTGAACCGGGATCAAAGGCTATGGGACGTTCTTGTTGATCCTGCCCGGAAGATCCGTATTGGCAATAAGCTTTATTTTGGCGAGGAGAATATGCTGGTTGCAGAAGTGATTGACAATACTACATCGCGTGGCCGTACACTTAGGTTTTTGTTTGATGGGCCTTATGAGGAATTCAAGAAAACTCTTTTTGAATTGGGGGAAACACCTTTACCGAAATTCATCAAGCGTGATGTTGTTCCGGAGGACCGCGAAAGGTATCAGACCATCTTCGCAAAACATGAAGGAGCGGTTGCCGCACCGACAGCTGGAATGCATTTCAGCCGTGAGCTGATGAAGCGCCTGGAAATTAAAGGGGTGGATTTCGCTTTTGTTACCCTCCATGTGGGACTGGGAAATTTCAGATCGGTCGAAGTGGAAGATCTTACCAAACACAAGATGGACTCCGAACAGATTATCATCACCGAAGAAGCTGCCAATATCGTGAATTCCGCAAAAGAGCGCCATCAACGTGTTTGTGCCGTTGGTACTACCACCATGCGTACGCTCGAAAGTGCGGTTTCTACGGATGGATTCCTGAAACCTTATGATGGCTGGACCAATAAATTTCTTTTCCCTCCTTATGAATTTTCCGTAGCCGACAGCATGATCTCCAATTTTCACCTTCCCCTGACTACTCTGCTGATGATGGTTGCAGCCTTCGCCGGATTTGACCCGCTGATGAATGCTTACCAGGTTGCTATCAAAGAAAAGTACCGCTTTGGTACCTATGGCGATGCAATGCTAATTATATAATTGGTTGATCCTTATAAATACTCATTTTTTCTGATTCCGGAGATTTCAGTGTAAATCGGGACCAACACTTGAGTCCGGAAAAACAAAAATCTGAGGAAGACAAAAATTAAATGCCGGTGCCGGGCCATCCATATTCTTCATATTATAAGCTGCACCGACCAATAAGGTGTTAATTTTATCGCCCTGCGCGCCTTTCAGGTAATTCCGGAGCATCCGGTGGTCCAGTTTCAAATGCGAAATCAATCCTTCGATGCCAGAACGTGACCGGCATCGCTCCTCTCGCTTTTTCTTCAGGTACCGACTCTCCATTTTCAGGTTCATCGGCATAACCACGTTGGTATTGCCGATCTGGTTCTGGCCCCGGTAGCCACGGTCAACGATGGCATATCTCGGTTGAAGGCCGGTAAGCTCTTCCACCTGTTCCAACTGCGGTAACAAAGTGTGCCCATCAAAAGGGTTATTTTCAAACGCTAATGCTCCGACTATAATCCCTCCCTGCCGGGTGTAGGCAAAACTGCTTTTATTTCCAAATTCATATTTTTCGTGCTAGTGTTATGTTAAGCATCAATTGACGGATAAAGTTTCTTCAGTTTAATCCTCGCATCTTTGGTCGTAAATTGCCAATTAATTTTACTGTTTTTATTATTTCTATAATTCTGCCAGGCCTCAACCTCAGCTTCGATTTTTTCCATTGTCGGTATATGCCGGTTTAAGCATTGCCCATTTAAAACGTGAAGTTCTATCTCTGCCATATTCAGCCAGCTACCATGTTTAGGAGTAAAAACAAACTCGAACCTATCCCACAATTTTTTAGCGGTTTCCGGTGCAAATGTTTCATAAAATGCAGAAGGTGAATGTGTTTTGTAGTTATCCATTACTAACGTTATTTTTTTTGCATCGGGATGCATCTCATTGGCGATTCTCGCTGCAAATAAAGCCCAATCCTTTTTCGTTTTCGTTTCCGTAACATCTACCAGTCTGTTCCCTTTCAAAGGCTCATTTGCCATAAAAATATTAACCACTCCATGACGCACATATTCATAATCTTCCCTGGCTTCTTGTCCAGGTTTCATAGGTATGGTTGTACGGCTTTCCTCAATTAATTGTTTGGGCGATTCATCCATGTATACAACCGGATAATCAGGATCATAAGGTCTTTTGTAAACATCCAAAACATGTTCCATATTGGCTACAAATTCACTGTTTGCCTTGGGTGGAATTATCCAACCCTCTACTTTCCAAGGTTTAAGTTCGGTTTTTTTAGAACGGTTCTCACTGTCACATGCGAAATACTTTCTACATACTTAAGTTCGACCATTCTGTCCGCCAACATACGCAGCGACCACTTGGAAAAACCCGGAGGTGGCTCGCTGCAGCATAATGCAACCAATTTAGCTTCAGCATCACCATCTACAATTTTTTCATAGACCCGCTGAGTCGGACGCCTTTCTAAGCAAACATCCAATCCGTCTTCAATGAATTTCTTCTTTATCCGGTCTATGGTTCGCATTCCAACTTTCAGCACATGGCTGATTTGCTCATTCGTAACTTTATCGGAATAAGGGCCTTCATCACAATTCAATAAAATGTAGGCGGTCCGAAATGTTTGTGAAGTATGAGAACCTTTGTTAATGATTTCGTTGAGTTCAGCCACTTCGTCTTTTGTTAATTTAATTGTGTATCGTACCATTTGTAAAAGATTTTTACAAAGGTATAAATAGTTTATCAATATTACGTCATATCAAGATTAACTTAACACTAGTTGGCACAGCTCATGATCAGGGTGGATAAAGTTCACAAGGACGGTATTGTACATTTCAAGCTGCGGTTCCTTTGGTAATTTCTGTATCATTATTTGCAGGATTTTGATCCAATTTAATCATTTCCTGCAAAATAAAAATAAAAAAATTATTATAAATTATTAACAATCAATGTGTTAATGTTTATAAGGATCAACTACATTAACCTGGTTGGTCGCGAATTCCAATCTTAGATCAGAGATGGCCTCTGTCAGGGCGTCGGTTGACTTGATCCACTTCTGGATCCAGAATCCGACAATCCCAAGAAGGATAACAATTAAAGCACCGGCAAGGGCAAGAAACTGTTCCATTTTCTATCAGTTTGCCCGAAAGTAAAATCGGGTGACCTGTTAAAAAAGGACAGCTTTATCTATGGAAGGCACAAGTCGTAAAAACAACTTAAGGAATAATACTGATCTATCGTGGTATGCTCTTTATTTGGGCAAGGTAAACAAAGTGGTATTCTACACGACAAAATCAACGTACTTTTGGGGAAATGGGTACACCTATTTCAATATTTTCCGACCTTTTAAGAGTCCAATATTCTGATCATTTAAATCAACTCCGTAAAACTCCCCGTTTTTACGCATTTCAAAATAATAGGGTGTACCAATGTTAGTCCTAAAATACTTCAAGTCGCCATTGGTATCCTGATATGTTTGAAATTTTTTCTTGACAATTTCTAATAATTGATTTGTTTCTGAAGCATCTGAAGTGCCAATCGTAAAAACAATAACTGTCTTTGATTGTAATGTTCCAATAAATTTAAGGGTTGATTGCAAGCAAGGAGTGCATGAAGATAAAGGAAGGATGAAAACCCCATTAGATTTAAATCTTTCTGGGCTTATTTGAAAGGTAGTCGTAAGATATTTTTTTATTCCATCAGTATATTGGTTAACAGTTAAGGTGTCTCTGTTACAACTTAACGTGAACATAATTAGGACAACAAAGAATTTTTTCATTTTGTAAATGAATTAAATTGAAAGACAGCTCCAATAGTAGGTATAAAAGGCAATTGGTAAACTAGCTTGTATTTCAGACGGTCGAAGTAAAACAGGTTGTGCCGATCGTAAGCATTCACAATTCCTGCCGACAGATTAATCGTCATGAATTTCAAGCTAATAGATTTACGCAGGTTGATATCCAATCGATGATAGGCAGGAAGCCTGCCCTGGTTGTATCCTGCATATATCACTCCCAGTTCTCCGGGGATATAACTTTCACCAATTTCATGCGGTGATTTGAAAGGATCCAATAACTCATAGTAAGCCCGGGTCTGAGTAAACGGCAGACCGGAACCCAGATTCCACCGCGCTGAGATGGTCCAGGTTTTTGATTTGCCAAATGAAAAGTTGGCTAATAAGTTTATCGTATGGCGCCGATCAAAATGCGGAGTGTATCGTTGCACCTCATCGGTTCGTGTATTCCAGCTTAGGCTATAGTTCCCACTCAAATTGAAGCCTTTGAGGTGGTAGGAGAAATTCAGGTCGAGGCCATAGGAATAGCCCTGTTCAACTATATATGTCTTCTTCAGGTAGGCAGGCTTATCTGAATTCTCTGGTGAATCCTGATATAGCTTATTCCGGTTTACGTTGATCAATTGATTGAAATCTTTGAGATAGGCTTCACCGGAAAACTCCAAAGATTTGTTTCCGAGCCAATCAAAACCAATTACATAATGACGGGCCCTTTGCAAATGGTTTTTGATAGGAACACCGAAAATTTCTTCCTGAAGCTGTTGTGGGGATGCAATGTAGCCATTGAATAAATTAACAACATCCCGATCTGAAGTAGTTGTCAGAAGGTTCTGTGAATACCAGCCAATACCGGCTTTTATATGAAACCTGTCAGATAATTTGTACTTTAATCTCAACCTGGGTTCCGGAGAGAACACCGTCAACGATCCATAATAAATAAGAGAGATTCCACCTTCCAGGATCACCTTGTCTAGCCTTTTCACATATTTGGCATAACCGGTTAAATCACTAGAGTTGTCCTCCTGATAAAATCGGTTTCCAACCGTGTTCTTAAAATCAGTCAGTGTATTGAATCCATCAAGGCCAGCTCCAAATTCCAACTCGTCATAATTTAATTGATATCTTACTCGCAAGCCTCCTTCAAAACCTCCTATGCGGCTTGTTTTCAATAAAGTATCGTTTGCCAGATAGTGGATCTCATATCCGGAATAATTCAAATAAGGAATAATTTGGCCCTTAGAACCATAAGGCGCGAAGGTTGCCTGAAATCCTAACCCGGATGAAAGCCAATCCAGTGATACTAATCCCGGAAAGTTAACATGATCGGTGTTCCGGAATCCTGAAAATTGGAGCTGATTTCCACCCTCTCCGTGCAGGGTGACTTTCCCGTAAAGATCCTGATAGGCAAATGGAAGACCAACTGAATCCAGATAAGGATACAACGATTTTCCTGTTAGGTCAATCAGCGATTTTTTTCCGGTTATTAAAAAGGAAAGAGACTTTGTCTGGCCTTCCTTTTGACGAATGAGGGGGCCCTCAACAAGCAATTCCGATTGAAAAGGATCGATAGAGCCTTTTGCTGAGAATTGCCGGGGATTGCCATCTCGCATTCGAATGTCCATGATCGAAGAGATCCTTCCATTGTATTGAGCACCAAATCCTGCTGTATAGACATCGGCACTCTGGATGGCATCAGAGTTGAAAATTGAAAAAAGGCCCATAGAATGAAATGGACTATAAATGGTCATTCCGTCCATCAATACTTTATTCATTGATGGAGATCCCCCTCGGATATAAAGCTGTCCACCCTGATCTCCAGTGAAGACCACTCCGGGGAGTACTTGCATCGCTTGGGCAAGATCAGCGTATCCGCCAAATCCCGGTATCATTTTGAGGTCTTTGGAGGTGATCTGATACACAGAAATATTGGTTTTGGTTTTTTCAATCAGGCCAAATCCTTGAATAGTGACTTCACCAACTGAATAGGTCTTAGGATGCAAGAAAAAATTCTTTTCCTCAAAAGCTTTGTCAGTCAGATCGATTAACAAAGTGTCCGTCTTGTATCCTACGACCGAAATAATCAGTGTATGTTGCTTACTTTCCAATCGGGTTAATTGAAAACCCCCATTTTCATTAGATATGGCCCCCTTCATATTTCCCTCCATCCGGATATTGGCACCTGGAACGGTTAATCCGGAAGAGTAGTCATAAATAACCCCACGAATTACACCGTTCTGAGCAGCAGCCACATTTATCCCCAATAGTGAAGCCACCAGAAAAAATCCGACTTTTGATAAAAGCTTCATTGGGTTAATACAATTTATTTGAAAATTTCAATTTGCTAGTGATACTACTATATGCCAGTGAGTCCATTGAAACAGGATCAGGAATAAGATCACGGATGTATTTTATGGCCTGGCTCGTGAACAGCCCGGCGCCGTTAACAACATTGGTATATCGGTTACGAGTGGAACCAAATTCAAATTCAAATCCTGAATGACAGTATAGGTTATACTCTTGGGTACTGATGAATAGTCTGATATCCACTCCTTTTAGGTATCGCTTCATAATGGTACCATCAGTCGGAATTCCTTCGGCAAGTGAACTGTAGATCATGTGAAAGGGGATGGACTTAGTGATCCGATCAGGATAATCTCCATATTCTGGTGCTGTAATGACTTTGGCAGGAAGGTCCAGATGATAACTCTTTTCCTTTACTGGGGTCTCGTTGTTATATTGTTCAAAGTAGTTGAATATCAGGCTAATTTGGTAATAAGCACCAAAGGCGGCAGTCGAATAGCCGATTTGAAAAGGAGTTTTATCAGCAAGACGAATCGTCAATCCATCGCTGAACGGTTCAAAGATCCTTGCACCATCGACAACATGGGTAGTAGCTGTCACATACTTGTCACGCTCAGGAAAATAGACAATAATTTTATACGTTTTATTGGGAGTCGTTCTCAAACCACTTACATACCAGATATTTCCTTTTTTCGGGAAGATTCCGGGCTTTTTTTCCTGGTCAAAAGTGTCGCGGTAGGTAATCAGCTGGGATACCGCAAAACCGTTGTAAAATTCCTCTATGGTTACCTCCATAGGTTCAATGTAATTTGTGGAATCAGGAATCGCAGCCATCTCGGCAACAGGTTTATTCCCAATGAAGCCCCTGCTTATTCTGACAGGAAACCCCGGATATTTTCCGTTTTCCAAGAATCCGTGAATAACAGTTATATCCTGCCAATCTGCAGTTAGGTCAACCTTTGGCTCACAGCTACAGAGAAAGCAAAAAATTAACAGTCCACAGTTTCGGGCTATTCTACTTACCGTTCCGAATGCAGCGAACATAATATCCGTATTTTTTATTGTCAGCAAAGCGTTCAGGGCTATTGGCGATATCAAGCATTTCAGCAATAAGAGCCCATTTGTCCGACTGGGTCGATGACCACCATGCTGTTTTCATACCCAGAAAGAAATAATGTTTCCATCCAAACCTGCCAGAAGGATCACGGTATCCTGCATAGATTCCATTAAACCCACTGGGTGACTCCGGTCCCATCAAATATTTCCCTGCTTCATAAGCACTAAATTCGTCCAGTGTGATTTCCTGATTGGGTATAAAGGGACTGCCTGTTATTGTATATGATCCGGGACTCCGGTAATTGTAAAAATTAGCCATCAGGGTTTGCCAGTCGTGATCGGTCGGGATATGCCAACCGGGCATGCATATCCCTTGAGCACCTTCGGTTTTCGAGTAGTTCATCGTCTCATCCCATTGGTACAATCCACCGACCTTGTCACAACCTCCGGGATAGTATCGATTAAAGGATTTCCAACAATATTTTTCGATGGTCCCGTTATTCGTTTGTTCAGTTAAAGAATCCACCATAATCCCAATATTTAGGTTTTCCGCCATCCAAAACTGATTTCCAATTTGAGCTGTTGTATACCACTGGCCGTCCCGGAGATCCTGAATGGAATCCTGTTGCGTTAACGTGACGGTACCATTTGCTTGTGCTGTGAGACCAAAACCATCCTTTACCTCAAGTGTAATGGAGTAGGTTCCATATTCTTTATATCGGTATGTAGCTAATGGCGAATAGGCAAATTCCGTATCCCATTTCCCATCTGTTTGGAAATCCCACCGGAACTGCATCGCAACGGTCTCGCTCTCATTATCGTAACTACCTGAACCGTCGAAATCGAAAAATGTATTTAGGTTGCCTGTCTCAGGTGATATCTTAAACGCTGGTGTTGGTGGAGTATTTGACTCGCAGGTGCTCAGGAATATCGCAAAGACAAAGATAACCAGATACTTAACAATTCTATAAGCCATGATCTTACAGTCGAGTTTGCAATGTACTAAATTTAATAATGTCAAAAGTCATTAGATCACCAGTTTCAGGTGTGCTTTTTGCCACGCAAAAACCATCATCAGTCACAAAAGAAAATCGATAATTATACTTACCAGCCTCCAATTCGGCTTCCCCAATAATTACATTTCTTGATAAATCCCAAATCACAATGGACCAAGGACCAGTCCATCTTTGATTTAGTCTACCCTTATCATCATATAGATCCTGGGGCATCTTAACAATTCGATAGAAACAATTATTATTTTTATCTAACAGAATCTTATAATACAATGGAGTTGTCGAAAGATAATCAAGCCCAATTTGAAAATCTCCATTTCTTTTGATTGGTTTAACAACTTCTACATGGTCCGATTTACATAAAACTTTATTAATTAGTTTTCCAGATGACCTCTCATATACATATACGTATGGATCTGGGCCAAAAGACAAATAGCATTTTCCATCGCAATTCATTTTGGAAGGTAAGGACATTATGGGAAACTCCATTTTTTTCGAATGATAGATACTTGGATGAAATCCGTAGCGGCGGGTCATTACGTTTTTTGAAATATCAAATTCGCCAATTATAGGGGTCTTGTAATATACTCTGTTAAAGAGTTCTTTATAAAAAGGTGCATTAAATTGTAGGATTCTTTCATGTGGAATATATTCAAGTTTAAAACCCATAACCGGCTGTACTCTTCCAAGAATTTCATTGTTAAGATTATAAGAAGTAATAATTCCAGTCGAACCATTTAAACAAATTAGTTTATATTCATCATAACAGAAAAAAATTGAATCAAAATTATAATAAAAGAAATCGCCGAACTCTGGTGTAATGTTGTAACCTGCTTGGTCTAAACGAATTGAATTTTCCTTTGAACCCGATTTGAGATTAATAAAATCCAAACTTCTTGTTGTGTGATTAAAACCGATTATTCCAGTCAAATTACTGGTGGTATAGACTTGAAAAATGGAATAGTACTTTAGAAGAGTAGAATCTGACTGCACATGATATTGTCCCACAACTAGTGGAACCATAATATCATTAATTTTATATTTCGGTTGATTACAACTAAAAGTTAACGTAAATAATAATAAAAACAATCGGAAGACTCTTTTATTCATTTTTTTTGAATTGCTAAATAATATGCAAAAGCTCTTTGATTTAGTTAAAACAAGAAAGGCGGTGACTTTTTACCACCGCCTTTCTTTGTCTTAGCCAATTAATGTGGGCAGTTGGTAGCGTTATCCCACTCAGGCCAATGCCGATTGCAATAAGGTGCTCCATCATTGACATCGCACAATACTGTTACCTCATCAGGGCAAAATGTTTTTCCCCTTGGAACAGGACAATAGACAGCATTATTCCATTCGGGATCATTGATCCCATTGCAATACGGTGCTTGAATACTGATTTCGCATTTCCAATTTGCTTGATCAGCGCAGTAGACTTTGTGTCTTGTCGGCTCAGGAATTGGGTTGGCCTTTAATGTGGGCTTTGGTGTTATTGCGACAACAGCTAGCAATAACATGATTGGAACCACCGAAAACAATAGACTTTTTTTCATAACAGATTGAATAAATGGTTAAAAAATTTAGAAAAACCTCTCATTTCTAATCAAGATTAATGATCAAAAACCTGTTCAAATATATAGTGTCAGTTTTAGAAGAAACGTTAACCAGAAATTGCAAGAAATTCTTAAATGCCAGATTGTCAGACGTAATAGTTTATATCAATGACTCCTTTTTTGCAAGGCGAGATTACCATACCAATTAGAGCAGCTATCGAAACGGAGCTTTGGGGAACCAACTATAATAAGATATGGAAGGGATATAAAAATTTTGCTACTCCGATCTAAAAGAACGGTTTTTAACAAAAACAAAACTCACAGCAGTCGAAAGAAACACTAGGAGCAAGAAAATCAGGATGAAAAGATTTATTTTTGTTGGTGGCAAAATCAAAGGGCTAGAATAAATCAAACCAGCCCAATAATGTGGATGATCCTGGCCTGGTAAACAGCTAAACAAGTATTTCCGTTTTGATTCAGTTAAGGTTATTGGTGCATCATTACCATCATACGCTTGGTAAAATTCGGTTGCTAAAAATGCGGAACTGACGTCAGGTGCTTTCCAAAGATGTTCTATAACGCCATGTGCACCTGCTAATAAAAAATACAATCCAGGACTTAACATCCCTTCTCCCCGATTAATCTGACCATTCGCAGACTCACAACCATTGAGAAAGACTAGTTCGGGATTTATTCGTAAGTTGAGAAGTTCTGATAAAAAGAAGACTCCGTGTTCCTGCTGAGTACAGCTTAAAAAAGACCTATTTGAATCATCTCTATTTATGGTTACATGACCGGAAAAGTGAATCGCGTCAGATTTCCCTAAAAGTGCCCCTAAATTGGGCATTCGACTTCCAAGGCTTATCTCCGTAACATTCCAATCTTTGCCAATTAAAGATTTTGCTTCTTGGTTTATCTCTGGAGCAAGACTGTCATCTGGACAATATAGAAATCGTAAGGTCCTGCGGTGCCAGAGAGGCTCACTAGTCCGCTTTGTGAGTCTAAATCCACTAGTATAGGATAGATTTAATTTTTTAAGAACAAACGGGAGTTCTCGAAATTCATGCAACGTTTTTAAATTTTGGATTACAGTGTCAATCACTAACGCCTCAAATGGTACTGTATTCAACAATCCATCTTTATTAATCAATATTTCTTTGGTTAAATCAACTGATATGAATGGTTTGAGGAGGATTCTGTACAAATATGTACCACATTGAGAGAATTCAAGAATATCAAAATTATGATAATTACCCTGTTGGGGAGTAGTCAGTAGGGTGTTAAACTTTCCAAGTTCTTGTTTTAAACTACTACTAATTGGAATCTCCGAAAAAGAAATTTTAGAGTGCAACACGTTAAAAACTAATATAGTCGAGTCTATTTGATGGAAACATAGAAGCTGCCGCCTTTTGCGAAAGGCCTTCAACAAATTATTGACTTGCTTCTTTACCAATTCATCAGAATTATTAATAGAGAATTGATTGGGTGAAAGTATTTTATGAATAGAAATATAGTCCTGAAGTAATTGGGAGCTCTGATCCCGGTCTGGATTCCTTTCCAATTCATCTCGGATCCTGTAAAGCTTCAAATTGTTAGCCCTCATTGAATCATTTAACATAAGAGTTTCATCCAACCTTGCTTTTGATTCTAATGATATAGCTGATGATTGCATAGAATAAAACAAAGCCTTCCTTAAATATTCATCCTTCCCTGACACTTTAAATAAGTCCAGATTTATCCGTACTCCAATATCGAACAAGGCTCGCATCTTGTCAGCCAAAATGAATCCTGACTCTGAACAAATCATTCCTTGCTGGATGGAAGCAAATCGGTTAAGTGCTTCAGTCACATTTGATGAAGCTGAAAAAAGTCGGTTTTCTCTAATCTGGCCCTTAAATTCTAAGGCTATATTCCTTTGTAAATCAATCTCGTCAATCAATAATTCGAGATAGAGAGTTTCATAGTCAATTCCAATTCTTTGGAAATCACTGATACCAACTGAATCTTGTCTGTCAAGAAATGCCTTCCTCGCTTCTTCAAAACATATCAGGGACGAGTCGGGTTTGCACAACATTTTGTAAGCTTTTCCCAGGGCTTGCCAGGATTTGGCAACCTGGAAATGGGATTCGCCAAATTTTTCCTTGTAAAAGCTCAAGGCCACTTTAATATCTTCTTTTGCCGGATAAGGCAAACCTATGGCAAGTTTATACAAACCATAATTTCTATACGCAAGAGCAATATCAAACCCGTCGCCTTTAACATTTTCCTTAATTAAAGAAAACAGGATATTAAACAAGGAATCTGTTAGGATTAAATTTCCTGATTCAAGTGCTGCATCGGCAATATTGTTTAGCAGCGTCCCACGCTTTGCCGGATCCTTTAAGAATACCTCCTTATCCAATAATGAAATACCAATTTTTAAACATTGGAAGAAACGGCCCGCATCAAGATCCAGTGATAATAAATTTACTGGTATTTGATAATCCAATATCTCACTACCGGCAGGAAAATAGCGCGACGCTAACTCATAAGAATTTCTGGCTAAGCTAATATCACCTTGTTGCTTAGCCGCTTCAGCCATATAAATATATAGGAATCCAAGATAATTGTCAGCTCCCGGAAAATTTTTATACTCGCGAATCAACGAATCACTTAAACCGATAATTGATAGAGATTTACCTTTCGTAGTTAGATCATAAAGCCTGAGGGTTTGTTGATAAAGATTTTTTAGGGAATGTGGATCTGTTTGAGCCCAGACCATCGAACCATAAAAAATGATCAGCACTTTGGTTAATGTTTGAAGCATTTTCATACACTATGTAAATGTAGTTAAACCTTTTAAATCTTAAATGTATGTTTACATCGGTTGAAGAACCCAAAAAAACCTCGGCATCTATGAGTTGGATATCGAGGAGATGCTCCATGTCAGGGGCGGAGATGGTAATGGAAATCCTGTCATACCGCCACCTCCACCGCCTCCAGATCCAGATCCTAATCACGGAGGTTAAGGATTCGACTTGATAACCCCATCATTTTAATCAAAAAAACTGATTATTGTGGTGGGGTTATTGTTATTCAGTATACATTTAGGGTACTACTTGTATCCTAATGATAGATAAGCTAAATCCTGAAATTCTTAATCTTGTTCGTGACGGCAATAATGATGCTATAGCCCAGGTTAAAAAGATCCTCTGGAAAATATCATATTCCATCTTCAGAGATCAAGGTATCCGGGATCGTTTGTTAATGAAACAAATAGTAAGCGAGGTGATAATAGAGATTTACGCAAGAAGAAGCCCGTTTGATGAAACCAAAAATATCAACGGGTACCTGTATAGAGTAACAAAAAACATACTTTTCAGGTATTTTAGGGAGAAAATCCCAGGTTCCGGGCAATTTGAGGAAACCATAAAACTCTTGGATGCTGTGCCGGAATTGGATGCTGAAATTGCGTTGTTCGAATTCGATGATGCTATGGAATATTGTTTAACCCAGTTGAATCAGAAGGAAAGGATGCTCATTGAAGGACTTTTGAGGGAGGAATCCACTGAAGATCTGATGAAAAAACTGGGCTATAAGAGTCCGGGTGTTTTCAGGACAAGGAAATGCCTTGTTTTGGCTAAATTCAGGGCCATTGCGATAAAGAATGGCGTTGATCTTTAAATGCTTCTAAATAAAATGGATAAGAAAAGATTGAGTGATGAAGAGTTCCTGGAAGTGATCAGGGAAGTGCATGCCTGGAAAAAGCGTGATGCTGAAAGGTCCGTCAGACTTGAAAATTGGAAAAGAAAGAGAGAAAGAAACCGGAAGATTCGTATTTACTTATTCACAATTTCTGGAGTAGCAGCAGTTATCCTAGTTTTGCTATGGATTCCATGGAAAGGACACAATAGCAAAACTCAGGACGAATTATATCAGGAATTTTACAGCCCTTATCAATTTGCAACCGATTACCGTGACGCAGCAAATCACACGGTTAATTTATTCAGTCAGGCTGTAAGAGCTTACCGTGACGGAAACTGGTACAAAGCCGAACTTCTAAGTGATTCTTTGACTGCGGTTGACCATGTAAATCCAGATTATCTTCTCATAAACGGATTAGTAAAAATAGCTACCGGGAAATATAGTATTGCTATTGAAAAATTAAATGCTGTGATACCCAATGGGGGATCCTATGAAATAAATGCCAGGTGGTATCTTGCATTAGCATTGTTAAAGGAAGGGAAAATAATGGAATGTAGAAATGAACTCATGGCCTTAAAAGATTTAGGGAGCTCATATTTTAAAAATGATGTCAATAGGTTACTCCGCAAACTGGAACACCTTAATGATCAACTTTAAAGGGATCAAAATTTCCAGTGCTAACTAACGCAATATTGTCCTGGCCTTAATTATATCGTATTCCGACAGCCGTTCCTGAAAGGACTTGAAGCTCACAATTGCCGGACTCCTGTGCGCTTCCTGAACTTCTCTCATCATCTGAAGATTAGCCTTCAGAAGGCCAATCATTTCATCATTAGAAACAATGGATCCGCCCAAGTCTGGATATCTGCCGGCTGAGTATTGAGTCACCCTGGCAGCATTGATGGCATCCATGATCTGCGGAAAGTTGGCTATGATATTTCGGGTGGTGGGTCCGTCGATAACAATCTCCGGTTCCCGTTCGGAAAACAGACCGAGGGTTGGCTTGGTGTAATAGCCGGTTTTAATACGACCCATCATCGAAGCCTGATACAATCGACTATCTGAGGATCCGAGTATCGGATATTTTCCTTTCGAGAACTGCTGCGATTGGATGACAGCCACGTTGGCCGCTGTGCGCGCGATTGCTGCGATGGCTAAAATGGCCCTAAGGGATTGCGTCAAATCGGTATTTACCCCGACATTGGAATTCACCCGTGCTATCTCCATAACTCCCTCGATGATCGTTTGAATGGTGGCTATCTTCTGTTGTCGCCGGGCATATTTTTTTTCGATGGCCTCCTTGACTTTATCGTTCTTGCCGGCTGCAGCCAATTCCCTATTTTTAGCCGCCTCATACATACTGCCGACGGCATCCATGATGGTAGTGGCGGCACGTGCATAATCCTCCAGTTGTTGAAATTGTTTTTCGGCACGCTCCTTTTCGAGCGCGGCTACCTTGTCGTGATACTCCTGCTGGCAGATCAGCTTTTGATCAAGGTCATCCTTAAACTTTTGCATCTTGCCTTCATAAGAGGATTCCAGCCAGTAATCATAAGCAAGTTGCTTGGCTTTGAATTCCTCCGGAAGATCCCAATACTCCCCGGCATCCTTTGCAAACTGGGCAGTATCCTTATCCCACTGCTCGTAAAAATCATTGTACTTTTTATATAGGGAATCAGAAGCTGCTTGGGTTCGCTTTTCCCCATCCTCTTTCATCCCGATCAGAACATCCTGTATCTTGAGTTCTTCTTCGGAAGTAAGCTGGCCATGTTCCCGCAGCCTTTTTATGGAAGCCAACTGGTAACGGATTTCTTCGGCATCCATTTTTTTGAGACACACATCCTTGTCATCAAGACTTTCAGCATACCGCTTTTTAATGATGACCTGCTGTTGTCGATGAAATTCATCAATCTCTTTCAGCACTTCAGCCCGCTTGAAATTTTCATCTGAGCTATTTGTATTGGTTCCCCGGGCCTTGGATAGCATCGCCTCGGTTGTTATTACCTTTTTAAGGAGCCGGATATGATCTTCCGTGCCCTGGTTGGCGTTATTGAGAGCGGTGGTATACAGGTTGAGTTTCTCTTCCAGCTGGGTAATGGACTGAGTACCCATGGCATCCCCATACTTTTAGGAATTCAGGATGTCATCAAGAGTTATACCCTGATCCTTATAGCTTTGGATCTTATCCCTCAGGTCGGCGAGTTTTTCATCGATATCAGTTACTGCTTTGAGCCCATTGGCCCTGGCCTTTTCCAGTTTCTTGGAATTACTCAGTGTAGTAATGAACTGCCAGAAATTTAATCCTACATTTTTCAGATACAGGTCTTTCCACTGTGCCTCCTGAAGGATCAACGTCAGACAGGTTTTCAGATAATTATGAAAAATATCGCATTCTGCCATTAATGTTCTGGCAAAATCAGACACTATATTAATAAAGGGGATTATGAACATTAATGCAAATCCTACTAACATGACCACTGAGATTCGTCGATCAAAAGTATTACGATTGATACTTTATGTTAGCTTTTTCATAGTCATTGTTTCTTGCCAGAGCCGGGTTCCGGAAACCAGCCTTCCGCTAATAAGCTTATCCGGTTTGAGTTTTTCGAAGGATGAAGTACTGCTGAGCGACTTCGCCAGTCAAATTAGCTATTTTCCCCTTGAAACAATAGACGCCAGCCTGGTCAGTGAAATCCACGATGCCTGCTTTACTGACAGTACCATTGCGGTATTCGACTATAATTTAAGTGTAGTTCAGCTTTTTTCCATGCAGGGAATGTTTCTGAAAAAGTTGAATGACCACCTTAAGGCCGGGGCAGATTCATCCCGGATCCATCAACTGGTTTATAATAAGCAAACCAAGCAAATTTTGTTGTACTCAAAAGGCAGAATGATTCATAGTTACAGTTCTAATGGAGATTATCTCTATAGCCAGCATTTTGAGAATGTCATCCCGTTTTATATCTATCCAACCGAAAGTAATCTTTTGTTATATTTTCCTTATCCCCGGAGTTTGGGATTTGACAATTATGATTTTGGCATTGCTAATAGCACCTTTCAAATCACCAAACGTTTGGGATACAGGAAGGTGACCTGGAGGCCTAAAGAGAAAGACATGGTATTCTTCCCGAATGTTTATGGTTATGCTGATACTCTTTGCTTTTGGAACCGATACTGTGATACTGTCTTTGGGTTCTTTGAGAATCATTTAATACCGAGGTTTGTGGTAACTGGGTCAAATTTGAAAACTGCACGTGAGAATTATCTCCAGATCCAGAAAACTGTTACAGATGCTGATATTTTGATTTATAAGATTTTTGAATCAAGGGACTTCCTGTTCTTTGAATGTGTCAAAAATAGATCGCGATGCCACTTGGTTGTCCGTAAAGATGACCATTTGGCCAAAGAGATAAAACAGGAGAGTTCCATCGATCCGTTCACCATTCGTAATGATATAGATGGTGGTTATCCTTTTTGGCCGGATCGGGCAACAAGTGACTACATGCTAATGTTTGTTTCCGCCGATAGGCTGGTTAAATTCTTATCATCATCGGCAAAAGAATCTGGTGGGGGCTTGGTGACAGATAATCACTCGCGGGCTATCCTTGGTAAATTGGCTATTCAGGACAACCCGGTTATTATTAAAATCGATTTGAAAAAATGAAACCCAACATTCTCTTATATATTGTATTGCAGTTGCTGTTATGTGGCTGTAATGGTGGAAATGTTCGCAATGTCAACAGTGAGGATAAATCAGTATTGGTTCTGGATCAATTAATTGGTTGTCAGTTTGATACTATACTATTGTGTACAAGTTCTTTATCCTCTGCCAGTTCTCTGGAAAAGTTAGTCTTGAATCCAACCAAGGCACATTCGCTGATCCTTTACTTTGGTGAGGGCATGTGCGGAGCCTGTGTGCAGGATGCCATTAAATTTGTGAAAGAAGAACTGAAGTTCCTGCCGTCGTCACAGATTAAAATAGTCACCCGATATACAAATGTGAGGGCACCTGCAGTTATTTTTAAAATGAATGACTGTCAATATCGGTTTTGCAATATCAGTGACATACCATTACAACTCGCTAACCTTGGACTTGACAAGCCCCTTTTTCTGCTTATCGACAAAGGTGGTAAGATTATCAATTTATTCCAATTAAGAGATGAATTGAAGTCCAGAATGCGCGCATCAATCGAAATATTAGCTCATTAACCATATTATTAACTAAATCTTCAAGAGTATGAAAAAACTTACAATTCTCCTCTCGGCCCTGGTGATCCTTGGGCTGTGCTCTTTTTCATCAGTGCACAACATGATGGCACCTGATTGTACCGCTTGTTTAACGGCTGATGGTTATTCTGATCCAGGAGAACCCTGGGCTTTCGAAGGCTGTATGTCTTTGACTCACGGTTTTTGCGGTTATGCTAATATGTGTGGTCCGGGTACTACCAATATTTGTTATTGGCATACCTGCCATGTCGAGTACGACGGCTGTGTAATTTTATACCCAGATTAAAAAATGAGGGTGCCCAATCATTTTGGGCACCCTCATTAAACTGCAATATGTGGGCTTAGAGTTATTTTACGGGTTACATCTTCAGTTAATTACGGCAATATATTTCATAACTTTGTTCTTAGTTTGTTCTTTTTTATTATTTAGCTTTCGATTTCGTTGCTGTTATGGTTGAAAAAATCAATTGGGATCATATGAAAACATTGAAAACATTTTCAATAGCCTTATTCTTACTGCTATTATTTTGTACAACCACATTAATGAGTCAGATATCCAGTTATAATGTATCCCCAAAGGTATTTTACAGAGAAACTTTCAATTGGAGAAACACAGCAGATCCTAAAGGCTGGACAGCACCTCCGGGTTATTATTTGGAGGATCAAACAGATAACGGTTTTAACTGGCATTGGTGGCCAAACGACAGCCTAGTTTCCAGTTGGACGGCAGAGCCCCCGTTTCAATCAACTTCTAAAAATGATGGGCATCTTTGCTTGTTTGCTGCATTGTACAATAATTATAAAAATCTTCCGGATTGTAAACCCATTAATAATTCAATTGTTTTTCCAGCTATCGATTGCAGCAATCATTCTTCAGTTATCCTTCAATTCCAAACCAGTTTCATGAATTTGGGATTTCAAGGTAATCTTACGGGGAGTTGGCGAAACACGATAGAAGTTTCACCTGATAACGGTGTGCATTGGACGCAGTTTAATGCCGGCTTTGGTTGTTCTAATAAAAACAAACCAAACGATGTGGCTCCGGGCCAGCCAGCCATGTTCCAAGAGAATATTAGTGAGGTTGCTGCAGGGTCCCCAATGGTAAGAATCAGGGTCAACTGGATTAATTTTTTTGGTTTATACTACTGGATCATAGATGATTTTCAATTATCCGAAGCCCAGCCCAATGACCTGCGACTGGATAAAATTGATTTCCAATGGAATGATTTGGATGGAACAATCGATGAAAGTGTAAGCTACATGATACCATTTTCACAAATTGGCAAAGGTTATTCATTTGATAGCTTCAAATCCTGGGTCACTAATATGGGAGCAAATGAGGCAACCAATGTTGTTTTTGACGTTAACATCAAAATGGGAGATGTACCAGTTTTTCATAATTCTCTTGAACTCCCATCCTTAATGCCAGGATATAAGGACAGTCTGTCATTAATAGGGAAATACGAACCAAGGCAAAAGGGGACGTACAATATTCAGTTTAAATGGAGTCAGGATAATCAGGATGATTTTCCGTTAGACAATGAGAAGACTTTTGTTTTTAATATATCCGATTCGGTATACAATCGTGCCGGAGACCAGCCAGACTATTCATACACTGGTGGTAGCGGAAACTCATCAAAAGACGAATACAACTTGTATGCAAATGTTAATCACGTCGTAGCGTCAGTTTTCCCCATTTACCAGGATTGCGAAATTGATGGTTTATCTGCTTACATTATGGGTGGATTAGCTGACGGATTAATCGATTTTGGCGCCACCGTTTATTCTCCAGATTGGAGTTCTGGAGTTTTGTCGACGCAAATACTCCTTAAATCTGATCGGCTGGACCTCGATTCTTCCATGTTCGATAAATGGATATACCTACCATTTACGAAGGATGGAGAATCAGAATTCGTCAAAGCTGGAACAAGACTTTGGGCAGGATTAGAATATAGCAATTGGCATTCAAATGATGCTATTCGTAGGGATAAAGGATTAGCTTTGGGTGCCAGTAGGCAATCTCCTTATCATGAAATTATGGCGATGGGTAGGACAAGAAGTAGTTGGACTACGCTATTCCAAAGAAATCTAATGATACGTCTGCATTTACATAATACTGTCAGTACAACCGATCCGGCTGATCAGGAAAGTTTCACAGTAGGTCAGAACTATCCTAATCCTTTTAAAGATCATACAGGGTTCTATTACTCCCTCGGAGTGGATGCCAAAGTCATCCTGGAGGTAACCGATATCACCGGTCAGATGGTTTTAAAAAGAGAGGAAGGAGTGAAATCCGCTGGCAGGCATCGTTTGGATATCTTAAATACCGGGTTATCGCCGGGTATTTATTTTTACACTGTCCATGCTGGAGAGTATAGTGTTACAAAAAAGATGATTGTTTTTCAGGAGTATTGAATAAGGACTTTGTTCAGGAGGTTCTGCAACAGCGGCATTAATAAGGCCAACTGGTACCATGAAAGTTTGGCAATCATCTGCACAAAATCTCTCGGATGGAATTAAAAACGTGAGAGTTCGTGTTAACAGTTTTGTCAAGATCGCTACTGGGTGGACTGACGCCAATGGCAATTATTCAGTTGATAAACTTTTTCTGAACGATATGGTACATTACAGTCTTGTTTATATCAATAGCAATGACTTTATGATTTGGGGTAATTATGCATTTTTCGCCCCTGCGATGTATGAAATGCATCAGCAGGCAACATCAGGATACAGTGTAACTAGTTGATCCTTATAAATACTCATTTTTTCTGATTCCGGAGATTTCAGTGTAAATCGGAACCAACACTTGAGTCCGGAACAACAATAATCTGAGAAAGACAAAAATTAAATCCTTCCTTCGGGCCATCCATTTCTTCATATTATAGGCGGCAGCGGCCAATAATGTGTTGATTTTATCGCCCTGCGTGCCTTTTAGGTAATTCCGGAGCATCCGGTGGTCCAGTTTCAAATGAGAGATCAGCCCTTCGATACCGGAGCGTGACCGGCAGCGCTCTTCTCGTTTCTTCTTCAGGTAACGGCTCTCCCGTTTCAGGTTCTTCGGCACAACCACGTTGGTGTTGCCGATCTGGCTCTGCCCCCGATAACCCCGGTCAACTATGGCATATCTCGGTTTAAGACCGGTAAGCTCTTCCACCTGGACCATCTGGGGCTCCAGGGTGTGTCCGTCAAAAGGGTTGTTTTCAAACGCCAGGGCACCAACAATAATTCCGCCCTGCCGGGTGTAGGCAAAACTGCTTTTATTTCCAAACTCATATTTCTTGTGCTCTTTACCCTTGGCAATACAATGAACATCAGGTTCATGCATGCTGTAAACCTTGTTACTGTCATTCCTTTGGTAATTTCTTTATCATTATTTGCAGGTTTTCGACCCAATTTAATCAATTTCTGCAGAATAAATTCTAATTATTTATTATAAGTTATTAACAATCAATGTGTTAATGTTTATAAGGATCAACTAATTAGCGCGAAGCGCCAATTAGTGAGCAAAGCGAACTAATTACAGGTGATCGCTATGATGATGGGGATCTACAATTTCCCGATACTTCTGCACAACGAGCTTCATATCTTCCCACACCTCTTTCTTCAGTTCCGGGTTACGAAGAAGCGCTGACGGGTGGTAGGTAGGCATTACCTGGATATTGTTCCATTCCATCCATTTACCCCGAACCTGGGTGATTTTTCCGTCGGGATCGATTAATCCTTTAAGAGCCGTGGAGCCCAGCAGGATGATAATCGATGGTTGAATAAGTTCAATCTGAAGGAGTAAAAAGGGCAAACAGCTGGACCGTTCTTCGGGAGTCGGTTCCCGGTTTGCCGGCGGGCGGCACTTGACTATATTGGCGATATAAACATTTTCCTGCCGGGAAAAGCCGGCTGCTCCAAGAATTTTATCGAGCAGCTGGCCCGATTTGCCTACGAAAGGCAATCCTTGTTTGTCTTCCTCCTCACCCGGACCCTCACCGATAACCATAAGTTCGGC
>Ga0265292_1000961_pt1 | contig 29787 bp, 15 predicted proteins | sample Munlanlewell296A_FD_189080 | JGI IMG/M metagenome (GOLD analysis project Ga0265292, IMG submission 189080) | Leachate microbial communities from a municipal landfill in Southern Ontario, Canada - Leachate well 296A | ecosystem: Engineered > Solid waste > Landfill > Unclassified | place: Canada... | reverse complement strand
TGCTCCGCCTGCTACACCGAACTCCTTGTGCGCTCTCAGTTCGAAGTTCTTTGCAGAGTCGAAGTAAGCAGCGTCAACCGGGTAGTACCCTGGTGTCAGGTTTTGTATCTGGAATATGCCGCTTGCGTTCGTTGCGCCCTTCAGGTTGCCCTGGAAGAATATCTGGGCGTTGTTTATCGGGTTTCCGTCCTGGTCCTTTACTATGACTTTTACGTCGTTGGGTATGGCGTCAATGTCTCTTGCTTCGACTAGGACATCCATCATTATGAATCCGCCTGCAGCCGCTCCTGTTCCGCCTGCTGCTCCGCCTGCTACACCGAACTCCCTGTGCGCTCTCAGTTCGAAGTTCTTTGTTACGTCAAAGAATGCAGCATCTATCGGGTAGTATCCTGCGGGTAGGTTGCGGACGCTGTATGTGCCGTTTGCATCCGTTGTTCCCTTGAGGTTGCCCTGGAAGAATACCTTGGCGCCCGCTAGTGGCTTTCCGTCCTGGTCCTTTACGATCGCCTTTACGTCGTTCGGGATTGCGTCTGCGTCAAGTGCTTCGACTAGGACATCCATCATTATGAATCCGCCTGCAGCCGCTCCTGTTCCGCCTGCTGCTCCGCCTGCTACACCGAACTCCTTGTGCGCTCTCAGTTCGAAGTTCTTTGCAGAGTCGAAGTAAGCAGCGTCAACCGGGTAGTACCCTGGTGTCAGGTTTTGTATCTGGAATATGCCGCTTGCGTTCGTTGCGCCCTTCAGGTTGCCCTGGAAGAATATCTGGGCGTTGTTTATCGGGTTTCCGTCCTGGTCCTTTACTATGACTTTTACGTCGTTGGGTATGGCGTCAATGTCTCTTGCTTCGACTAGGACATCCATCATTATGAATCCGCCTGCAGCCGCTCCTGTTCCGCCTGCTGCTCCGCCTGCTACACCGAACTCCCTGTGCGCTCTCAGTTCGAAGTTCTTTGTTACGTCAAAGAATGCAGCATCTATCGGGTAGTATCCTGCGGGTAGGTTGCGGACGCTGTATGTGCCGTTTGCATCCGTTGTTCCCTTGAGGTTGCCCTGGAAGAATACCTTGGCGCCCGCTAGTGGCTTTCCGTCCTGGTCCTTTACGATCGCCTTTACGTCGTTCGGGATTGCGTCTGCGTCAAGTGCTTCGACTAGGACATCCATCATTATGAATCCGCCTGCAGCCGCTCCTGTTCCGCCTGCTGCTCCGCCTGCTACACCGAACTCCTTGTGCGCTCTCAGTTCGAAGTTCTTTGCAGAGTCGAAGTATGCAGCGTCAACCGGGTAGTATCCTGGTGTCAGGTTGAGTATCTGGAATACGCCGCTTGCGTTCGTTGTGCCCTTGAAGTTGCCCTGGAAGAATACCTTTGCGTTGCCGAGCAGATTTCCATTCTGGTCCTTCACAATTGCCTTTACGTCGTTCGGTATTGCATCTGCGTCGATTGCTTCTACTAGGACGTCGAGTGTGATATATCCTCCGCCTGTTGGTGTGCCTGCAGCGCCGCCGCCCGATACACCGAACTCCTTATGAGCCCTCAGTTCGAAGTTCCTTGCAACATCGAAGTATGTCGCATCGATTGGATAATATCCAGCGGGTAGATTGCGGATACTGAGTGTTCCGTTTGCATCCGTTGTTCCCTTAAGGTTGCCCTGGAAGAATATCTTGGCATTCTGCAGTGTGGTTCCGTTCTGGTCCTTCACAATTGCCTTTACGTCGTTTGGTATGCTGTCCACATCAAGTATTTCCACTAGGACATCGAGTGTGATATATCCTCCGGCAGCTGCGCCTGTTTCGCCAGCTGTTCCACCAGTTACACCGAATTCTTTATGTGCTCTCATCTCGAAGTTCTTTACTATATCGAAGAACGCTGCGTCAACCGGATAGTAACCGGCCGTTAGGTTGGCAATATTGAATACACCGCTTGCGTTCGTTGCTCCCTTGGAGTTGCCGTTGAAGAATATCTTGGCGTTGTTAATTGGGTTTCCATCCTGGTCCTTCACGATTGCTTTTACATCGTTCGGGATGGCGTCTGCGTCAAGTGCTTCTACTACGACATCGAGCGTGATGAATCCTCCGATATCACCTGCTGATTTTAATTCGAAATGTGCCCTGAGTTCGACATTTTTAGTTGGGTCGAAATATGATGCATCGACACTATAAATTCCCGGGGGTACATTGAGTGCGATAAATGTGCCGTTTGGATCAGTCATTCCTACATATTGACCGTAAACGAATATCTTCGCTCCTAGCACTACCTGACTGTCTTGATTGTATACCACTATCTTCCCGTCATCCACTTTTCCATCGTTGTCAATGTCTTCCACAAATCCCTGTATGCTGATGAATCCTCCCTGCATGCCTGCAGAGCCGACTTCTTTGAAGACGCGCATCTCTTGGCCTTGAGGATTGACATAGGATGCTTCTACTCTGTGAATGCCCATCGGTACGTTTCTTAAGATGACTGCGGCCTCCGTGCCGGTAGTCATTAGGAAGTTGCCGTCAAGGAATACTTTTGCGCCTTGGAGCAGATTGCTTGCTTGATCGTATACTCTTACCTCTACATCGTTGTTCATTCCATCTGCGTCCAATGCGCTCACAAGTGCTTCTAATGTAATATAGAAGCCCGTTGTTCCAGCAATATCAAATTCCTGGTGCGCCCGTATTTCAGTGTTGGTGTTGGCATCCAATAAAACTGCATCTGAGGCATGGTGTCCTGCAGGCAGGTTCGTCCATGTAAACTTTCCAGCGCCGTCTGTAGTTCCTTTATACTGTGCGTCTAAGAATATTCTTGCATTTCCAATTGGTTGGCTGTTTTGATCGGCGACTGCAAATTCTACGTCATCCTGCTGCGTATCACTATCTACATCCTTCACAAATGCGGATAATGTGATATATTTACCGCCAGAAGTTCCAGCAATACCGAAACCTTTGTTGGCAGTAAGATTCGTCACCGTGTCATAAAACATTGCACTTACTTCGTGCTGCCCCGCAGATACATTACGTAGCAAGAATGCGCCAGTAGCATTAGTTGAACCCTTGTAATTTCTGTCCAAGAAAATAGATACATTTGTTACTGTGTTATTGTTTTGATTGTACACAACAATTTCTACATCGTTATTTATGTTGTCGGTATCAAGAGCTCGAACAAACTCATTAATGTAAATGTAGGATCCTGCTTGACCAGCAACGCCAAAATTTCTCTTTGTTTGCAAAGTAGCGTTTAACCTCACGCTAAAGTAAGAGGCGGTAACCTCGTGTTGCCCGTCTGTATTATTTTTAACGATTAGTTCGCCTGTATTACTAGTGGCACCAGCGTATTTATTATCGATATAAATTGAGACGTTTTGCAATGGAAAGTCCGTAGAGTTAAAAATTCTAACTCTGAGGTCGTTATTAATTCCATCCGCATCGTGCGCAATTACATCAGTTGTATCGAATTTTATGAAATCACTTCCAGTTTCACCGAGAATGTTAAATTGAAAACCATTCGCTGGTCCGAGTGGCGCCATATTGCTATCATACGCCTTCACAACATGCTGCCCTGCGGATAGGTTTTTTCCAAATATGCGGGATGTTTGGCTGATTCGCTCTCCCAAATATTGTGTATTGTCAAGATATATTTTAGCGCCTACAATAGGTACATTCATGCTGTCATTGACAAATACTTCGATGTCGTTTGCATTGCCATCTGAATCAATTGGATATACTCTAACCTGGATATATGATGCTCCTTGCCCTTCTTGTACTGTCCTGTTCAGCGTGACGTTGACCATGGCCGGCTGGCTCTCCATGCTCTGGTTGTCGCATGCAATAACTCGTATCACGTAATTGCCGTTCGCGAACGTTGTGGTATTCCACGGATATTCTAGATAGCTTTGATTGCGAGTGTAGTTTGCTGACGTCGGGCCGGTTATATATATCTTGAATCCTACTATTACCGCACCGGCCGCATTGTCAGGAAGGCCGTAGCCGCGCATGGTGTATGTATCCTCAGGCATGGTGTATGTGCCCTCAGTTATCATCTCACCCTCAGACGGCATACTAATCATGACAGTGGGTGCGTTGTGCGACGGTCCTGCGCCTGCTGTCGTGAACACCAGGCAATATGTCGGATTTCCACCCAACATAGATGTGTTGAATATTACAATGTAAGTTGTATTGTATGAAAGATTTGCATCAAATAGATTTATAGCGTATGCATTTGTTCCTACGCTGGTCACATTGACAAATCTTGTACTGTGGTCACTACCATCGAGTTTCTGGAGTCTCAAGGTTCCGCCTATAGTTACCAGAGATTGGTTAAGCTGTGTGCTTGTGTTGAAATAAATTTGTCTTATTGTCACAGGTACATTTGTTGCATTGTTTGCGGGATTTGTATTCAGTACCTCGACTCCTGGCCCTTCGCCAGCCACAATCAAACCTAACATTGGCGTAAATGCTGTTAGCACCATTGTCAATGCTAGCCACATTGCTGATATCTTCCCTGCCTTCTGCAGTCCTGAAAACATATTTTTTCCTCCAGTATTTGACATTTTCATTCCTCTTTTGATTCTAAAATTAACCTAGATGTTTTCATAGAATAACATAAGCGTTATATAAATTATTTGGAGAGGTTTTTGCCAATTAACTGGCTTAATTCAATTTTATTTTAATAAATTGAGCCAGTTAAATCACAGATATCGGTGGATATCGTGTCGGGTAAGCAGTTTTTCTTTGCTTGTTTCTTAATTCTTAAGTTTGCTTCTTGACTATTGACTATTCTTGACTATATTAGACTATTATATAATTACACATATGAATATATTCATTGTATCTATATATATAATAAATTGTATAAATCTCCGGCGTATGGCTAACATGAAACTAAGAAGATACATTTATATATAAAAATGCAGTTCCAAATGTAGGTTGGGAGATTCCGCACATTTTTACGTTCTAGAATCTATGAACAGTGAAATCTCTCGTGAATATTTAGAAGATAGGTGAATAAGACATGAAAAATGAAAATATAGGATATAAATTTGTGGCACCGATGTTGATGCTAATGATGATGTTTAGCATCTTTGCGGTGGTAGATTTTGGAACGACAAACACTAACGCTGAGAAAGCGAAGACTGCAACTTGGACTTCTGAATGTGTAGACAGCTAGAGTGGTGGATATACTGGGTGGCACGATTCGATTGCGATAGACGGCGATGGTAAAATTGCTATAGCATACGAGCAGCTCGCAACTACTGGAGCGGGAAATCTGAAGTATGCTGTCAAAACCAGTGGAGCTTGGACCAAAGAAATAGTCGATCCTATCAATGTAGCCGCAGGGTACGGCTCGTACATATCGTTAGCTATGGACTCGAATGGAAAACCACACATAGGATATAGTATCTTGAATTCTACAAATTATCCCAAGTATGCAACGAAAGCTAGCGGCACATGGATAAATGAAACCACATATACTCAAGCCTATGCGGGAAGAGGAAAATATATGTCTCTTGCGCTAGACTCGAACAACAAACCTCACATGAGTTATATCCACGAATCTCAAGATTATTTTGGTTTGGTGTATTCTAACAAGACAAGCACTACCTGGTCAGAAACGTTCGTTGACCCCCCTACTTCGGATGTATATGGTAAAAAGAGCGGGCAATCTTCTTCTATAGCAATAGATAGTGCAGGCAATCCTCATATCGCATATTCAAATGAAAGTTCCTGGTACAGTTATAGGCTGAGCTATGCAAGCATGGTGAATGGTTCGTGGGTTGTTGAAAACGCAACCGGGGCTAATCCAGTAGCAAAATCCATATCGCTTGTTCTCGACAGCTCAAATAACCCATATATATTGTTCGCAAACGGCACAAACAAGCTTTATCTCGCATCAAAGAGCGATGGTGTGTGGAGCACTACGGTAGTCGACACGCTTTCAAATGACACTTATAAGATAGATTCCGTCGCCTTGACAATAAAGAACGGAACACTGTATGCCGCCTATGGAGGATATTACAGCGGAAGCACGCTAAAATATGCAACAAACGCAGGAGGAACATGGCAGGCCGAAACAATTGAGAGCGCCCTCCTTACCCTTGGCAGCAAAGTATCGATTGTTATCGGAAGTGACGGCACGCCCCACATAAGTTATTGCAAATACTCTCAACTGTACTATGCCACCAAGGGAGAAGCGCAGGCACAGGCGCCAACAGCACCGACAATCACCCTGGCATCGACAGACAGTGACGGAAGCTACACTGTTTCATGGACAGAATCGACAGGCGCTACATATTATGCATTGGAGGAATCAAGCACCTACACTTTCCTCTCTTCGACCGAGGTCTATAATGGAAGCGGCACAACAAAAGACATCACTGGAAAATCGAACGGTACATATTATTACAGGGTAAAGGCGGGAAGCGCCGTAGGTGTGAGTGATTGGAGCAGCGCGACGAATTTCGTTGCAGTCACAATTACCTCGACTACCCCCGAAACGCCAGCAGTAACGAAACCGTCCGCACCAACCATAACACTGGCAACAACTGATGCTGATGGTTCATACACCGTAACCTGGGCCGCATCAACAGGTGCAACCTATTATGTGCTCCAGGAAAATGAGACAGTAATATACAATGGCACCGGAACGAGTAAAGACATTACCGGAAAGACGGACGGCACATATTACTACAATGTAAAAGCGGGTAATACCAGCGGTGAAAGCGCCTGGAGTGAGGCGAAAACGATTGTTGTGACAATAGTCACAGGCAAAACGATTCCTGCCGATGGACTTACCGAGGTTATAGCTAACGGAAGTTACATAAACTTGTCCGTCAAAAGTGCAGTTCACAAAGTGACTGTGACTGAGATTACCAACACATCAGTAACCCTAAAAATAGAGTCCAATCCGATAGACCTTACACTGAACGTCAGTGAAGAAAAGAATGTAGATACTGATGGAAACGGCAAAAACGACCTCTCCGCGAAATTGAACAGCATCACGGGCACAAACGCGAGCATTACGTTCAAATCGCTAACAGAGCCCGCAGATACTACTACAACAGCGGCGGCGAAAGGGTTCCTGCCCGGATTTGAAGTCGTAGCACTACTGTGCATAGCCGGTGTGTCGGCAGTTATCGTAAGAAGAAGGCGCTAGAAACACTTCAGAACCTGCATCAAAATTCCCACCGCAAGGTGGGAATTTATATTTTATTTTCAATTGTTTTTGAGACAGCCGTTAGGAACTACAGTTCTACTGAATATATTCGCAATATTTTATATCTTAATTTTTCCAAACTCGCCTTTATTTAATAAATTTGTCGTGTATTGTTTTCACGATAATTTCTTCGTCTTCTTCGCTCACTACAAAACTCAATGCCACATCGGATGCCCCTTCGGATATCATTTCCACGTTTGCTCTCTGGTCAGCCACTGCTTGAAATATCTTCACGGTGATGCCCAGTGCATCCATTTTATCCCCGACAACACATATGAGTGCGACGTCCCTTTTCACGATGGTTTTCTCTATAGTGCAATCCTTTAAGTTTGAGACAGCATCGATTATTTCAGGTACGGAGGCATTGTCCACAACTATGGATAACGCGGCAAGCGATGTTGAGATCGCATAAGTGTTTATGTTGTTTTTTGATAAAAGTGAAAGAATTTTTGACACGAACGTTGGTTGAAAAATCATTTCGGGGCTGTATATTTTAATGATAGAAAGTCCGCGCTTGGAGGAAACGCTTCGTAACGATCCGCCCTCTCTCGGAGAGGTTCCGGAAATTCTTGTGCCCTCCTTTGTTGCGTCAAATGTATTCTTGATGAGGATAGGTATATTTTTTAATCTTGCGGGTTCAACCGTCCTGTGGTGCAGCACTTTGGCTCCGAAGAATGCGAGTTCCGCCGCCTCGTTGTAACTCATTTCTGATATTATTTTAGCGTTTTTTACGATTCTTGGGTCTGCGCTCATGAAACCGTCGGCGTCTGTCCATATCTCGATGGCATCGGCGTTCACTGCATAACCGATAATGGACGCGCTGTAATCTCCGCCGCCCCTGCCGAATATTGCGGGGTTTCCTTTAGCGTCGGAGCCGAAGAAACCGGTAAACACAAGGATTTTTCCAGTTTTTATTTGTGGAATCACGGTATCCCGAAAGTTCTTTTCAATCAGCGGAAGCAACGGCGTTGCATTTCCATAGACGCCGTCCGTAACCATTCCGATTTTGTCGGTTTCGAATAATTCTGCAGATATTTTCCTGTCTTTCAACATGCCGTAAAGGATTGCTGTGGATAATCGTTCGCCGAAGGACAAAACAAAATCCCTGTTTTTTGATGTAACTTTGCCGGTAGATGCAAGCCGGTTTAGAAATTTCGAGAGTTCTGCGAGCTTCGCCTCGACTAAATCGGAAATATCCTTTTTTACATTGTTGTCGCTTATCGCCTCTTCGATGATGTTCTGGTGCAAAACGCTCATATCCCTTGTGAAAGCAGGAATATTCTCTTCCTTCAGATTGCCATGGAATAAGATTTCTACAAGTTTGTTTGTTACTCCCGCTGCGGCCGAAAGTACAACTATAATTTCACAGTCGCGATTTTGATTTGAGATTATATTTGCTACGTTTGTAAACATATTTGCGTTTTTTACGCTAGTTCCGCCAAATTTCAATACTTTTCTCATAACTATACACGTTTAAAGTTGTGCACCGTGCCTGTGGAGTTTGTAAAAACAGTATATAAATGTTTGTTAGTTCGCCTCTAAAAAGGTTTTTTATGTTGTTACCCATAACCGTTCGAACATTATGAAAACCACTCCGCTTCATGAAAAACACATAGAACTCGGCGCTAAAATGGTAAATTTTAATGACTGGGACATGCCGATACAATATACTTCGATAATTGAAGAACATATGGCAGTAAGAAAAAAGGCGGGAATGTTCGACGTATCCCATATGGGCGATTTGATTGTCTCTGGTAACGATGCAGCAGAGTTCATAAACAAAGTTCAAACTGCAAATATAAAAAAACTCTCAGTAGGACGGATGAAGTACACCCACCTCTTGAATGACGAGGGGAAAATAATAGACGACTTGATCATAGGAAAACTGATCGAAAAGGAGTTTTTGTGGGTAGTAAACGCGGGAACAACAGACATTGTCCTTAATTGGCTGAACAAACATGTTGAAGGCGATGTAAAGATAAAAAATGCCTCCGACGAGTATGGATGTATAGCCATTCAGGGCCCGTTGGCACAGAATACACTGCAAAAACTGACAGATTACGACCTGAGCCAAATTAAGTTCTTTGGATTTGACCACGTAGAGTTGGGTGAAAAATGCATAGTATCCAGAACAGGATACACTGGTGAGGACGGTTTCGAGATAATTTCAAAACCAGAAACTACCGTGGATCTATGGGATGAATTGCTAGATGCCGGAAAAGAATATGGAATCAAGCCTGCCGGACTTGGAGCAAGAGATACGCTGAGGTTGGAAAAAGGCTACTTGCTGTCAGGACAGGACTTTCATAACAACAGGACACCTCTCGAAGCGAGCGCGGAATGGGTTGTGCACTGGGATCATGAATTCATAGGAAAAAACATTTTAGTGGAGCAGAAAAAGAGGGGCGACTACGACAGGTTCGTAGGCATGGAACTGTTGGAGCGGGGAATTCCGCGAACCGGGCACCAGATATCAAAGAACGGAAAAAAGATTGGTACAGTGACGAGCGGGACAATGTCCCCAGTCTTAAAAAAAGGCATAGCACTCGGTTATGTTTCATATAAGTATAATGAAATAGGCATGGATTTAACGATAAACATTCGGGACGAAGAGGTCAAAGGGAAAATCGTCAAGGTCCCGTTCTTATAACATACTGAGGGAGATGAGAATATGGAAGAAATACCATCGAATTTGAGATATTCAGAAAGCCACGAATGGGTAAAGGTGGAAAACAATAAGGCAAGGATAGGCATAACGCATCACGCCCAAAAGGAATTAACGGACATTGTATATGTGGAGCTTCCAAAGATAGGCGAGGGCGTAAAGAAGGACGGGGAGATCGGGGTTGTCGAATCCATAAAAGCGGTTTCCGAGATATACTCGCCGATTAGCGGAAAGGTCGTGGAAGTAAATAATAAACTGGAAGAATCTCCAGAACTTATAAACAAACATCCGTATGCAGATGGGTGGCTGACCGTGTTCGAAAATATCAACAAAAAAGAAATCGAGGAATTGATGAGCGCTGAGGAGTACACGGCGTTCTTAGAGGAGATAAAAGCACACTAGAAAATCAACAGTTTTTGAAATAACAAATTTCCGAATCGTATGGTGGAATATATGAAGATCGAGAATATCAACGTGTGCATACTTCAGATAGAAGGCACAAATTGCGACAGGGAAACATCGCTCGCTTTTCAACGATTGGGCGCAAAAGTAGAGACGGTACACTTGAAGCAACTGATAGGCAGCGACACCGACAAAGGCGAGAAGCGCGATTTGTTTGACTACCAGGTTGTTATGATCCCGGGAGGATTTTCCAGTGGAGATTACGTGCGGGGCGGGGCGATATTCTCCGCGAGGATGAAAAGCACGCTGAAGGATCAATTGATAAAATTTGTAGAGGAGGGTTACCCGATTGGCGGAATATGTAACGGTTTCCAGGTATTAGTGGAGATAGGACTGCTTCCAGCATTTAATGAAACTATGAGCGAATATCCCGAATCTGTATTAACCACAAATGATTCCTCGAGATTCGAGTGCAGGCCGACATTATTGAAACATGAAAACAACGGCAACTGCGTGTTTACACAAAAGATTCCGAGGGGGAAGATTATCATGGCGCCTTCTGCCCATGCCGAGGGTAAATTTTTACTTCCGTTAGAGCAAACGAAAAAACTATTGCAGAAACTCATAGATAACGACCAAATCGTGTTTAGATATGTAGACGAGAAAGGAAACTACGCCGGCTATCCGTACAACCCAAACGGTGCGTTATACAACATTGCGGGCATCTGCAATAGGCAGGGAAACGTATTCGGCATGATGCCCCATCCCGAAAGGTCATTTTACAAACACACATACCCTGATTGGACAAGGACAGGATTAGGCGATAACAAAGGGGATGGCAGACTGGTTTTCGAATCCGTGTTAGAGTATGTCAGTAGTAATTTTTGAGGGAATAAGTTGCACCTTCTCATTTGTCACTTAATGTTTTACCTGATGTCAACAATTTTTTTTGAGAACAAAATTTCGAGAGCATTTATACAAGCGAAACAAGAAAAGAAGGGTAGAACTGTACGTGCCAGATGGGATGGGATGCACTCTGACACCTAGTTTACCCTTCGGCGTATATATAGAACTCCATCATATATATAATTTATGGTAACAAATACCCAGTTTAACAGCTATACCTCTCTGTTTTAAGGCCTTGCAACTGGACGGCTCGATATCGCGCATAACCGGACAGATATCGATTATTAAACGATTGGCGAAGGGATGATGTTGTTACTTCTTTATTAAAATTCTCTCTATCGATTTGGGGATTGTGCGTGTATAGAGTTCTAAATTAGAGATAAGCAGGGCGATAGGGTGCCGAGACGTTTCTCTCAGGTTTCACACGATTTCACCCATAACCGGGTTGCTGGTTTATATATCTAATCTAGTATCTATATGTATATTGTATATCGAGGTAAGTATCTATATGTATATTGTATATTGTATATCTGGGTAATATTGAGATATATATAGAAACCATAGATTTATATCCTACTGGCATAAACAAAAGATATATATCCCAGTATAGCCATACATATTTCCAATCATATGTGGCTAAGGTTTGGCAACATGTGATAAAAATAAGGAGGAAAAAAGATGGTAATGGAATCAATATCTGTGCAGCAGGCAAGAGCTATTGCTGAGAAGAAAGGCCTAAAACCCGGTAGGGTAAAAGGGACACATGGAATACAGTTCACGAAGGGCGGAAACGCACGCCTCGAGATAATCGATTGGAACACATTTGAAACCACACTTCATAGCAGAAAGCTTGCCATATTCGAAAGTGGCGGCTGGATGAAAATAATGAAGAGTAAGAAGTAAAATTTTTCTTCTTAGCAATGACAATTGTATAGAGCGATATGACAAATCGTTGATTTGTCATATTTTTATTTTTTATATGTTCAAAAAATAAAGGAATCTTATTGTAGTATGTTGATTCGTCTTTTCTTTTAAAACCGAGAGTATTTTTGATGTGTGATTTTGACAATTTTTAGAATACACTCTAAAACATTCTCGTAGAAGTGTCAAAGAGGCTCAAAAACAAATTTACTTTCCTCTTCTCTGATGCGCCCCTAAGGACGGCCTCATTTTTTCGGCGCCTTTTCCTTTATATCTGAGTCCGCGTCCCTTTCTACCAGCAGAAGTTAAACCCCTATACACCCTTCCCCTATGCGCCGAGTCGCATATCCAGTTAATCTTTCTATCGCTCTTTATCACGGGGTGCGAGGGGTCAACCAAGATAACCTCGTAAAATTTGTGCTTACCGTCCTGGCCAATCCAATAGGAATTTAGAACCTCAAGATTTGGATAATGCTTGGCAGTGCGCTCTTCAGCAATTCTTCTTATGCTCTTTGCCATCGTAATCTTGTTTACTCCCATCTTCGACGGTACTCTGCCGCCGTCAAATCTGGTTTTTCTTAAACTGCCTCTTCTGACCCTTGCTCGAACTAATACATATCCCTGCTTCGCCTTATAGCCCAATGCACGGGCGCGGTCTAACCTAGTGGGCTTGTCCAGCCTAACGAAAGAATCACCCATTCTCCACTCTATCATTCGCTTTCTCTGTAGATCGTAAACTATGCTTTTTCTTGGCTTATGCCACGCCTCTGCAATATACTTGTACATGCTTTTCATTTGTTTGCCTCGCAATGATGTGGATGGGTGTATTATGTAATATACTATAAATGTTTTCTGTGCGATAAAATAATAACCAACTAGTATATTATAATCCTTGTGCAGATAGCATATTATACGCTCGGAAATGTAGAAAACCCGATAGATACGATACACGACAAGGATGGATCGCCGCTCCTTCAAAAAGATGACAATATCTTAATGACAACCAACGATGTTAGATGCACCATATTGAAAACTAGAAATCCCGATACCTGGAGCACTTTTTTTTCGAAAAATATTTTCATGAATACAAAGCCAGGTCGCTTGTACAGAACGATTTATAAATTGATATATGTGCGAGAGCCGTCCTATAAATCTCACATCAATAATGTAGCTGGATACGGATTATCAGACGCTGTTGATATGGCCCTATTATCAAAGGAATGGCAGCGGACCAATAAACGGGAGTGCTGCTCGATACCCGTGGAAGAGATATTCAAAATGAAAAGAATTGGGAAACGAAAAGTACTTTTGTTTGTTGCTGATAACGGGGGGAGATATAAGGTGCAATTATCCTCAAACAATGAAATAAGAGTATAGGTGAATACCATGTATGTAGCTGAAGTTAAAATCCATTTGAAGAAGGGTGTTGCAGACCCGGAAGGAGAGAACACGAAAAAAACCATAGAATTGCTTGGTTTCAAGGGAATAGCCGAGGTTAAATCAGTAAAAACGTTCGAAATTCACCTAAACGCCAAAAGCAAGGAAGAAGCCGTTAAAACGATTGAAGAGGTCTGCAAAAAATTGCTTGCAAATCCAGTTATTCACAGCTATTCCATTAAGATAGTGTGATTTTATGAACTTCAGTAAAAAGAGAAACGTTCCGTTTCCACTTCACGAAATTCTGTTACAAAATGCAGACGACAAGGCATTACTGCAGATCAGCAAAGAGATGAGTATAGGGCTGAGCTTGGAAGAAATGAAGAGGGTACAATCCTATTTCAAAGAAAAAGGCAGGGAGCCCACTGATATCGAACTCCAGTCCATCGGCCAGGCGTGGTCAGAACACTGTTGCTACAAGAGCTCGAAAAACATTCTAAAGGAGTTCGTTCTTAACATCCAATCCGACAAGGTTATCTCCAGAGGCGACGCAGGCGTTGTCGAGTTCGATAAAGAACACGCCTACGCGTTAAGAATTGAATCCCACAATCATCCCTCTGCGATAGAGCCGTACGGCGGCGCAGCTACCGGAATAGGCGGGATAGTTAGAGATGTTTTGTGCATGGGGGCGCAACCCATTGCGCTTGTCGATCCCTTGTTCTTCGGCACCCTAAATTTCCCAAGCGAAAAGGTTCCAAGCGGGATAAAGCACCCTAGATATCTGTTCTCTGGCGTGGTATCCGCGATAAGGGATTACGGAAACAGGATAGGCGTTCCTACTGTGTCCGGATGCGTTTATTTCGACGACAGATATGTAGGCAACTGCCTTGTAAATGTAGGTTGCGTTGGCTTTGCTAAGAAAAAGAACATAATGAAGAACGCTGTAAAAAATAAGACAGATATTCTAATACTAGTAGGCGGCAAAACAGGGAGAGATGGCATACACGGAGTGACGTTTGCCTCTGCCGAGATAGATGAAAAAACCGAGCAGGAATCGAGAGGCGCTGTGCAGCTGGGAGACCCGATAACAAAGGAGCCCCTCATCCATGCATGCCTCGAAACTGTGGAAAAAGGACTGGTAAACGGCATGAAAGACCTGGGCGGCGGAGGGCTTTCCTGCGTCGTGGGTGAGATTGCGCTTGCAGGCGGATTTGGCGCCGAAGTGCAGTTGGATAAGGTTCCCCTGAAGGAAGAAGGATTGGCGCCCTGGGAAATATGGGTATCAGAATCGCAGGAGAGGATGATGCTTGCAGTAAGTCCGGAGAATGTCGATAAAGTTCTCCACATCTTCAAACTCTGGGATGTGCTTGCGACACCTGTTGCAAAAGTCATTTCCGATAAAATCGTCAGAATATTCTACAAAGGCATAAAGGCATTCGAAATGGATCTGTCGTTCCTCACTGAAGGTCCGGTTTACTGCAGGCCCATGGCAAAAAAACAACCGAAAAAGGATGCCGAAAATATTCCAAAAACACCAAGTGACTATAACAAAATCCTATCATCGTTGCTTTCATCGCCGAACATAGCCAGCAAGGAATGGGTTATCAGGCAGTACGACCACGAAGTGAAGGGTGCGACCGTGATAAAGCCGCTTAACGGCCCGATCGGGTTTAGTACGCACGGCGATGCTTCCGTAATTAAACCCGCCGAGGAAACGTATAGAGGATTGGCGATTGCGGTAGGAATAAACCCCGAATTTACAAGTATCGACCCGTTTAGGGGCGGGGCATCTATAATGGACGAGGTTTCCCGAAATTTGGCCTCCGTCGGGGCAAGAATAGACTCCATCACGAACTGTTTGAACTTCGGAAACCCGGAAAAACCTGAGCGCCTTTGGGAATTCCATGAAGCGGTAAGAGGGCTTGCCCACGTTTCCTCCGCATTAAATGTACCGATACCTTCCGGCAATGTGAGTTTTTACAATGAGACAAAAGAAGGGGCGATACCACCGACCGCTGTTGTGTTAGGCGTTGGAATAATCGAAGATGTAAGAAAGAGCGTAACTGCAGACCTGAAAAATGTCGGCAACCCGATATACCTAATCGGAGAAACAAAAGAGCAGATGGGCGGCTCCCAATACTATAAATTGGTTGGCGGCTACAGTTCCAACGTTCCTGATGTCGATGTTGAAATACTGAAGAACAGCATTAACTCGCTGCTTTCTGCGATAGACAGAGGATGTGTCGCATCTTGCCACGATGTCTCAGATGGCGGAATTGCAACATGCATATCCGAAATGTGCATAGGCGGAAATATGGGGGTGTCACTTGATATTGGCAATGCGCAAAGCAATGTCAGGGACGATTCGTTTTTATTTTCTGAATCGAACACTAGATGGCTTGTTGAAGTGAAAAAAGATGCCGAGAAAGATTTTGAATCTATCATGAAGGGGCACAAAATATCGCACTTGGGCGAAGTTTGCGGAGACAAACTTGTAATAAAAAACAAGGATAAGGTTTTGATAGATATGCCTGTGGAACAAATACGAGATGTCTGGAGTAAACCGATTTATAAGTTGATGGGTTAGATTGGGCCTCAAATTTCGACAATAAGCACCTTTAGTATAATAATAGAAAGTTTTTGGAGCAATAGTAAATGGCACGAATATCTTGCCCCGAATAGTTTAAATATTTAAACATATAATACATATTAAACATAATGAACACAATAAACATCAAGCAACGGAGATAAAAAGACCAATAGGCGGTGGCGAAATATGGTAAGCATAACACTATCCGTACCCGAAGACATAAAGCATGAGATGGACCTGTTCCCAGATATAAACTGGAGCGCGGTAGCCAGAGAGGCGATAAAAAGGAGATTGGTGATGCTCGAAAAATTCAGGGAGTTCACCAAGGACAGCACGATGACCGAAGAGGACGCGCTGGAGCTTGGAAGGGATGTAAGCATGAAAGCGGCGAAGCGGCATAAAGCGTCGCGCAAGACGTAGCGCCGCAGGAATGGATGTCCATGGAATTGGTAATTGATGCGAATATCCTGTTTTCGGCATTAATCCGAGACAGCATCACGGCCAAGATGCTGTTTGACGATAGCCTGAATCTTTACACACCAGAATTCATCATCGAGGAGTTTGCCAAGCATGAAGGTACGATACTGAACAAGACCGCAAGGACGAAGAACGATTTTGTTCAAATAATGCACTCGTTGAACGAGATCATCACCATAATACCAGAAGAGGAATACTTTGGATACATGCAAGAAGCGGCTGCCGTATCACCCGATGAGAAAGATGTCGCATACCTCGCCTTGGCTATGAAATTGAGGTGCGGGATATGGTCAAACGACAAAAGGCTGAAGGAACAGGATAAGATCAAGGTCTATAACACACACGAACTGATGAGAGACCATTGCGGCGATTGAAGACTGTGCTTTCTACTCAACCCGTAAAAAGCACTTTTTCGTCAAACCCGACTTTTTGGTTGAGTTACAAAAACAGGAATTGTGGAAAATGTAAAAAATGTGCAACTACACGGTTTCTACAACGCTGGATGCCTTTCTGCTTCGCGCCTGCCGAAAGAAGTTCGAGTGTCATCTTCTCGCTTACGCCGCGGAAAACATGCTGTGGATGTGGAGGTCTGCGTTTATGGTGAGCATAATTTTCAACTTTTAACCTGTAGGCGATTACAAGATTAATTCTTTTGTGCCGTGTGTTTTACTTACCTTCTCGGGGGGAGGTTCTTCTGTTCGCTCTCTTTCTTGGGCGTATTCTTTCCCTTATTTCTGAACAGCATCACTGCAACTACCGCAAGCACGATTGCCAGTATCGCAACCAGCGGCAGCACGAATGTTGTGATGTAGTCCTGCGATGCAGCCGGTTGGGCGACCTTCATATCCACCTGCGCTTCAAAACTCCTTTCTCCGACGACGCTCCCCGTCGACACATCTATCATCTTTACCGTGAACTTGTGTTGTGCAGCGCTGCCGGTTGGAGTGTACCAGAACGTAACGTTCCCCTTCCCAAGAGGCATCAGGTTCATGGCGCTTCCGTTGTTCCAATATCCGACGAGTTGGCCGTTGTCGTAGAGCGCGAACTTGAACGATGAATTGGTATTATTGTAGTTGCGGACATCTATCGTGAAAGGTACTGCCTGGCCGCTGTAAACAACCGTGCCGTTGACGCTGCCCGTAAATGTCACGTTTCGCACAGGGTTGTTGTTTACTGTAACTGTCTTAGTTATCGTAGCCGTTCTGTTTAGTTCGTCCTTGACAGTGATGTTGAACGTATAATTACCGTTCAGCTCGTTCTCAGGGTTCCATGTAGTGTTGCCAGTAGTAGCGTTGTAGAATATAGTTTGCGAACCGGACGGGCCTGTGATGTTGACCTGCAGGCTGAGCGATGCGTTGTTTGCTATTGCAGTGTTGTTGTTCAGGCCGAACAGCACGTCTAGGTCGTTGGTGTAGTTGACCGCAATGACATCGGAGGGCAGCTTGTTCGCATTGCTATCTACTATTATTGTAATATTATGCAAGTCCTCGTACCATCCGCTTTTGTCTATCGAAAACCACTCAAGATAGTACGTGCCGTCTGCCAGGTTTAGAGGCACCCGATATACCGACCACACTTGGGTGTCGCCTATCCTGTATTTTGTATGTTCTATCCCCGATGCGTTGTCCGCCGCGTTTAGATAAACTGTTGCAGTCAGGTAGATGCCTCTCGTAGTTTCCCCCTGCACCTCTAACGTTGTTACTGGTTTCTCCGTGTCTACCTTAACTGTGATGTTCTTCTCGCCCTCTATGTTGGCTGCGTTGTCCACACTATAATATAATATAGTATGCATCCCTGCAGTCAATGTTATCGGGTTGGAATACGTCATAAAGCTCTCACCGTCAACCGAGCAATATATCGGATCCGTACAGTTTAGTGTGACGATGGCTTCTGAATGATACCAACTATTGTTTGCGACAGTGCCGTTCACGGCTGCGCTGGATATGGGCGTTACTGTGTCCAATATTATACTTGCTGATTTTATCGCAGAGTTGCCTGCCGCATCCGTTACCTTGAGATATACAGTCTTCGCGCCGTCGCCGGTCGATAGCGTGAACAGCGTCGAATAATTCGTCCAAGTGGATTGGTTCTCGGATAATTCTGCGGCAGTTATGCCGGATGTAGCGTCCTGGTATGTTGCGGCGATTGTCACGCTGCGGTTATTGGCGTACCCGTTGCCGTTGTTGATTGTTATCGTGCCTACCGGTGCTGTCTTGTCTATCTTGATATAAACCGTGCTTATCGTACCGGCATTGCTGCAGTTGTCAACGCCCCAATATGTGAAATTAAAGAAACCGCCCTGTGACATATTGACAAGGCCGGCGTACGCTGTCGCAGCGCCATTGTTTATAGTGTACAATATGCTGCTGAGTCCGGAGTGGGCATCGTAAGCGGCTAGTTGTATTAGAACGTTTGATGTATAGTAACCGCTGCCGCCCTGCGTGCCCGTGAGGCTTATGTTCGTTGTTGGGCCTGTTACGTCAACCTTTAATGTTCTGCTCTGGTTCTGGGCGCGGTTTGAAACGTTGTCCACGGCGTAGTATGTTATCGTGTAGCTTCCACTGGTGTTTATGGTTATCGGTACCGTGTACGTTGCTTCGACTACGCCGTCGAGTGAGTAGTTTATCTTGCTGATGCCGCTGTACATGTCAGTAGCTGAGATTGTTACCGTGGCCGGTGTCGTGTACCATCCGTTTATTAGCGTGCCTGTCACTGTTGCAGTTACTGTTGGGGTTTCCTTGTCTATCATGAAATTCAGGAACTTGCTAGTTTCAGTCAGGGTATTGTTGCCTATGGAATAGTACTCTATTTGGTGCGGGCCATTCGTGCTTACCAATATCGGGTTCGCATAAACCATCAGTGTTCCGTTATCTAGGCGGTACTTTGTAGCATTGATCCCGCTTGTGGGGGTTGTCGTTACGCTAAGGCAAACTGTCACATTAGAAGTATACCATTCCTTCGTTCCTTCGCCTATCTGCACCTGTGTTACAGGATATTCTTGGTCTATCTTGAAGGTTGTCGTATTAACCGTGCCCTGGTTGCCCGCGTTATCGAATGAATATGCGCATATTGTGTGCGTTCCGTTGGATGTTATTGTTATCTGGTTGTTGTACAACTCCCAGTTCCCGCTGTCCACTTTTACGTACGTGATGTTCGGCCCGCTGTAAGCATCTGATGCGGTTACAGTTATCGTCACATTCGTGATGTACCACTGCGTTGTTGACAACGTGCCGCCCAGCGCGAATAATGTTTCAGGTGCACTTGTGTCTAGTTTAAGCGACAATGTGTTCGTGCTCTCAGTGTTGCCTGCTACATCCTTTGAGCGGTACAGTAATGTGTGCACTCCTTCCGTGCTAACGTTCACCACATTGCCTGTCACCCAACCTGCGCTATCGAGTTTGTACTCGGTATAAGATAGACCGCTGTTCGCATCGGTTGCAGACAGGTTCACGCTCACCGTCTGCGCGTACCAGGAGTTGTTGCCTATCGCCTGCGAGATGTTCGTTGTGGTCGTAGGTGCGTCAATGTCAACCCTTAATGTGAAGTTCTTTGTTTCTTCCTGCACGCTTGCGTTAGTCACCGAGTAGAATTGGATGAAGTGTATGCCGCTTGCGTTCAGCCAGAATGGCTGCTGGTATGTCGCAAAGGATGCGTTGTTTACCGAGCAGTTCGTGTGGTGGATACCGCTTATCGAGCCTGTGCTTGTGTATATCGTCACCTGGATGCTACTTATGTACCAGCCGTTTGCGCTGCTCGTGCCTAGTACCGCGTATGTGGTGTTCGGCGGGGTCGCGCTGACGTTTAACCATATCGTCTTCTGCGATTCGGCGTTACCTGCGAGGTCGTAGGCTTGGTATATTATCGTGTAATAGCCGTCCTCTGTTATTGAAACGTTACCGGTATAGTTGACGAAGGATGTACCGTTTATCTGGTATGTTATGTTATTAACGCCAGAGAGGTCGTCTGTTGCTGAAAGATTTAGCGATACGCTTGATACATACCACCCAGTATTGCTGAGCATGCCGTATGTCGCAGTGCTCGTGCTCGGTGCGTTCTTGTCTATTTTTATCGTAATGCTGTTCGTATCTTCTAGGTTGGTTGCGTTATCTTGCGTTCTGTACCATAGCGTGTGTATTCCAGGCGTACTTATCGTGAACGGTGAGTTATATGTTATATAACCACCACTATCTAGAATATACTCTGTTTTATTTACACCGCTCGTCGCATCGGTCCCGAAGAGTGATACAGTTACGTCGCTTACAAACCATCCATTGGTCCCGTTTTGCCCTGTGAGCGTATAACCCGAGGTAGGTTTCTCTGTGTCTATCTTAAATGTCAAGGTGTTTTCTGGTTCTGCGTTGGAGGCAATGTCTGTTCCATAATATTTGACAGTGTGATTTTCCTCGCCTGAAACTACAAATTCTGTCGTAATTCCTGTTGTATATGTCACCCAATTATTGCCGTCTATCTGATATTTGATCGACTCAACCGCACTCTCCGCGTCAAGTGCACTAATATTCACTGTGACATTAGAGGTATACCAACCGTTCGATAGTGTGCCTTTAAGCACCCCTACCGTATCGGGTACAGCCGTGTCTACTTTTATTGTTGTTGTAGTTGTATTGCCAGTGTTCCCAGCGTTGTCTACGGCCTTGTGTTTTAATGTGTGACCCGAAACTATACTAGATGTCAAAACTATTGGTGAAGAATATACGGCCCATCCTGCGTTATTCAAATCATAATAAATATGTGCTGTTCCGCTTGGAGTGTCGCTCCCAGTGAGTGTTACTGTTGTGTTAGTGATGTAGTATCCACCACTGCCGAGTGTGCCGCTGACGTTAACGGATGTTGTCGGGTTCGTCTTATCTACGCTTATGTTCAGCGTCTTGCTACTCTCGACATTGCCGGCTGCATCCGTGCTTCTGTAATATATCGTGTGCGCGCCTTCAGTTAGGTTGGTCGGTGCATATGCAATCCAGCCGCCGCTATCTATGTTCATTTGCGTGCTTGTCACACCGCTTACGGAATCCGCTGCGGAAAGCGTCATGTTCACATCGCTTACATACCATGTACCGTTGCCTGTCGTGCCTGAAACCACAGGCGTGGTCGCCGGAGCGTCTATGTCCACATACACAGTGACAGTGCTCTCGCCGCTTGAGAGTCCTGCATAGTCTATCGCATAGTATCTAATGTAATATGTGCCGCTGGCAGAAAGCGTTATGTTTGTGTAGGGCTGGAAAGATTGGTTGTTCACAGAATAGTTGAGGTAGTGTACGCCGCTTATGCTGTCCGCAGCGTTTAACACGATATAAGAAGTTGAAACTTTCCAACCGTTGGCTCCGTCCGTGCCGAATACCGTGGATTGGACTGTCGGCACGGTCAGGTCTACTTTTATTGTGAAGTTATGCGCTGTTTCGGCGTTGCCTATCGTATCCGTAGCATTGAACTCGAGGTAGTGTATTCCTTCCGATAACGTGAAGTTGCCGCTGTATGTTATATAATCGGACCAGCTCGTGTTGTATATGCGGTATTTTATGTATTTTACGCCGCTGACAGGATCGGTTGCGCTCAGGTTTATCGTCGGGTTGGTGGTGCTCCAGACGTTGTTGGCAGCGCCCGTTAATGTCGTCTGCGGTCCGGAAGTGTCCACTGTGACATTAACTGCTGTGCTCCAATTGGATGTGCCGTTTATGTTCCATGCCTTGACTGCATAGGTGTAAGTGCCGTCTGGTTTGTTTGCGAATGTATAGGAACATGTCGTATTGGTTCCGTTAAATGTCTCTGCTCCATTTTCGTATATTATGTAATTCGTTACATAATTTGACGCAGTCCAGTTGATGCTGTATGCCCCGTCCGTGTTCGTGTATGAGATGGTCGTAATTGTTGGCGTCTCTGGTAAGTTCACTCCAAGGAAAGTTTCGGTATGGCTCGTGCTCATATCCACATTGCGATTATTATCTACAAATAACAAACCGCCGTAAGATATGGTTACAACAGTGGCGTTCTCAGTCGCCATGGAATCTCCATTATATATCCTATCAGTCACCAATAATGATGACACTTTTCCGTCCACATCTGTTTGTTCTGATAATATCTGAACGCCGTTATCGCTCACGACTACGGAGGCGCCCGAAACTGCAGATGAGTTCGATGAATAGTAGGCATATACGTCCAGGTAGTTTTTGACAGTCAGCGCCGAGTTCGACTCGCATGACACCTTGCTTGCGTCGAATGTAGTGTTTATGGATGTTGCTGTTGACGAACCTTCGAGATAGAAATCATATGAACCGCTATTTGTTACCGTGTTGAACGAGATGTTGTTGTTTGACGAGAGGGAAAGGTAGATGCCGTACTCGCTGCTGTTCGTTATCGTGTTGGACGTGATATTGTTGTTTGACGAGGCGTCGAAGAAGATGCCGAAGCTGCTGTTCGTTACCGTGTTGGACGCGACATTGTTGTAGCCGCATGCAAGTAAAAGTATCGTGGCGTTAAAGTAGTTATTTCTTATCACAAAGCCGCTGCAGTTGTACAAAATCACTTGGCCGTAGCTGTTATCCTCTATAAACGTCGGGTCGGTTCTCGAATCGATATTTTTTACGAAATATACCGGCTTTCCGTCCACATTGTTGTCTTGCATCGTTGCTGTCTCCGCGGAAATTGAATCCGTGAAGAACCCTCCGCGCCATAATTCGTTGTCCGTAACGTTGCTGTTTGACGAGGAGCCGAGGTAGATGCCTATGTAGCCGCTGTTCGTTATCGTGTTGGCCGTGACGTTGTTGTTGTCTGAATCGGAAACGATAACTATGCCGAAACAAATATTCGTTATAGTATTCCCCGTAACGTTATTGTTTGACGAGGAGCCGAGGTAGATGCCTATGTAGCCGCTGTTCGTTATCGTGTTGGCCGTGACGTTGTTGTTCGATGAATCGGTAAGATAGATACCGACGCTCTCGTAGGTGTACACGCTATTCGTTATCGTGTTCAACGTAATGGTGTTGTTTGACGAATGGGAGAGAACGATACCGTTCTCGCCGATGTTCGTTATCGTGTTCGAGGAGACGATGTTGTTTGAACTGTGATAAAGATAGATACCTTTGTTATAGCTGTCCGTAATCGTGTTTGAGGATATGGTGTTGTCTGAACTGTAACGGAGATAAATGCCGTAATTACTGCTGTTTGTGATGGTGTTCGATGTGATAGTGTTGTCTGAACTGTAACGGAGATAAATGCCGTCATTACTGCTGTTCGTGATGGTGTTCGATGTGATAGTGTTGTTGTTTGACGAGTCGTAAACGTAGATACAGAATTCGAAATTGTCCACTTTTATGTTGCTTATGCTCACATAGTTCGTCATGATATAGATTCCTTTGGTGCCTTCCTCGCCCGTTCCTTGTACGATTGTGCTCTGGTTGCTTTCACCCATCAACGTTATGCTTTTGTCTATCGTAACCTGTTCGCTATACGTGCCGTTATAAACGTATATCGTGTCGCCTGCGCTTGAGGCGTTGACCGCGTCCTGTATCGTCGTATAGTCCGCGCCGCCCGCGGCGTTAACGTAAATATTCGGTCCACTTCCGAACGGCCTTGTCGCCCAAGGCGAGAATGGCACGCCGTCCGTGATATTGTCACCCTTGCCGTTCGGATTGCTTGCCGCATTGTATGGACCGCTTATTCTGCCCCACCAGTTGTTGTAGGCAGTGTTGTCGCTTCCTCCGAAACTATACAAACCATATAGTGTGTTGCCGTATATGTTATTCGACGTGACGTTGGTGTTTGAACTGTCTTCGAGATAGATGCCGGTATCACTGCAGTTCGAGATAGTGTTCCCTATGATGTTGTTGTTTGAGCCTTCGAGACCGATACCATAATAACTGTTCGTGATGGTGTTGGATGTGATGTTGTTGTCTGAACTGGAACCGAGATAGATACCATAATTATCGCTGTTTGTGATCGTGTTCGACGTGATGTTGTTGTTTGTGCTAGAAGTGAGAACGATACCGTAACTGCAGTTCACGACAGTGTTCCCTGTGATGATGTTGTTGTTTGAACTATCCCTGAGATAGATACCATCGTAGCAGTTCGAGATGGTGTTGGATGTGATGGTGTTGTTTGAGCTGGAAGAGATATATATACCAACGTCGCAGTTCGCGATTGTGTTCCCGGTGATGGTGTTGTAGTTTGAGCTGGAAGAGAGATAGATGCCGCCAAAAATGGGACCTTTGTCACAGTATGTAATGGTGTTGGATGTGATTGTGTTGTTTGAGCTGGAGTAGAGATATATGCCGTTATACTTGCAGTTCGTGACAGTGTTCTCGGTGATGGTGTTGTTTGAACTGTACCAGAGATATATACCGTATCCGAGGGTGCTGTTGCTGCAGGTGATGGCGTTCCCGGTGATGTTGTTGTTTGAACCGCTAAAAATAAACAGCGGCGCTTTGTTGAACGTGTTGTTCCTAATCACAAATCCGCTGCTGTTGTTTAATATTACCTGACCGTATGTGTTGTTCTCGAGATATGTCGGATTGGCACTAGAATCTATGTTATTCGCAAAATAGAGCGGCTTGCCGCTTACGGTATTGTTCTGGATTGTTGCGGTTGCGACGACATCGGAGTCCAAGAAAATTCCTTCGGTTAGGGTGTTCCCGGTGAGGTTGTTGTTTGAACCGGACTGCAGAACGATGCTGAAATCACTGCAGTTCGAGATAGTGTTCCCTATGATGTTGCTGTTTGAGCCTTCGAGAAAGATGCCGTAGCCGCTGCAGTTCGTGATGGTGTTGGATGTGATGTTGTTGTCTGAGCTGGAACCGAGATAGATACCATAATTATCGCTGTTCATGATGGAGTTGGATGTGACGGTGTTGTTTGAGCTGGAAGAGAGATGGATGCCATCCTGGCAGTTCGTGAGTGTGTTCGATGTGATGCTGTTGTTTGAGCTGGAATCGAGATAGATGCCGTACCCGTCAACGCTGTCCGTGATGGTGTTCGACATGATGATGTTGTTTGAACTGGAACCAAGATAGATGCCGCTAGTAGCACCCGTGACTGTATTGGATGTTATGGTGTTGTTTGAGCTGGAAGAGAGATGGATGCCATCCTGGCAGTTCGTGAGTGTGTTCGATGTGATGCTGTTGTTTGAACTGGACGAAAGATAAATATCGGTGTAGGAATTTTCCACTTGCAGGTTGCTGATGTTTACATAATTGGCGGTAACATATATGCCATTGCTGCCGTATGCGCCGCTTCCGTGCAGTACCGTGCTCTGGTTGCTTTCGCCTGTCAGGTTGATGGTTTTTGAGATTGTAACCTGCTCGTTGTAGGTGCCGTTGTAAACGTATACAGTGTAACCCGCGCTGGCGGCGTTCACTGCTGCCTGAATCGTCGTGTAATCTTTCCCGCCGGAATCATCGACAGTTATGTATGGACAATGGGCAGGTGCCCAAGGCGAGAATGGAACGCCGTTCGATATGTTGTCGCCTGTGCCGCTTGGATTGCTTGCCGCATTGTATGGACCGCTTATTCTGCCCCACCAGTTATTGTAGGCGGTGTTGCCGCTTCCTCCGGAACTATACAAACCATACCCTGTGTTGCCGTATATGTTGTTTAAAGTGGCATTGTTGTTGTTTGAATTGTCGATGCTGATACCGTTACTACAGTTCGTGATTGTGTTGGATGTGGCGGTGTTGCCGTCTGCGCTGGTAACGAAGGAGATGCCGTTGCCGCTGTTCGTGATTGTGTTCGAGCTGATGTTGTTGTTATTTGAGTTGGCATAGATGCAGATGCCGTACCATGCGCCGTTTGTTATTATGTTTGAGGCGATGTTATTGTACGAACTGCCGTGGACATTGATGCCGCGCTGGCTGCTGTCTGTGATTGTGTTCGAGGTGATGTTGTTTGACGAGGAGGAGTAGAGGAAGATGCCGTCACTGCCTGTGTTCGTGAGCGTGTTGGATGTGATGTTGTTGTTTGACGAGTAGTCGAGGTCGATGCCGTAATTGCTGCTGTTCGTCACCGTGTTGGATGTGATGTTGTTGTTTGACGAGGAGACGAGGTAGATGCCGTAACCGAAATTATCTATCTTTAGGTTGCTTATATTCACATAATTTACTGTAACATATATGCCGTTGCCGCTGCCACTTCCTTTTATTATCGTGTTTTGATTGCTTTCGCCTGTCAGGTTGATGGCTTTTGAGATTGTAACCAGTTCATTATACGTTCCGTTGTAAACATATATAGTGTCCCCAGCGCTTGCGGCGTTTATTCCTGCCTGTATTGTCGTATGATCTTTCCCGCCAGAGTCATCCACATTGATTGTCGCGCCCTTTGCGCTTCCAACAAATCCGAACAATATGCTTAATGCCGCTATGCATATTGCAATCGCGCCTATCCAAACAAATATACTTCTGTTACTATGGAATTTCCGCTGGAATTCCATACGTACTACGGAATTCTCGTGAGAATTCCGTACGTTCGTACAATATTGCTTCGAGCAATATTGTAGATTGTGCAAAATTCTCTCAATGATTTTTGTAGATTTCATAATTATTCCCGTCCGATTTTATCCATATGTACGCATATTAAAGATGTTATTTAAAGCTTTTTGACTTGGGTATCTCTGATGAAAATAGAGATGTAAATTGCTGTTGGAACTGTAAAGAAGTTATGAAAAAAGCCCTTCGGGCAAACGAAAATGATAGGATTTCAAAAACGACTGGTATGGTTGAAACTCCTATACGATTATATAAAAAGATAAAAAAAGAAAAAGAGAAGGCGGATTTACAGCCTTCTTCTGCGGGCAACTAATGCCGCAACGCCCAACAAGGACATGATTGCGAACGCCATTTCAAATCCGGGTAAGAATCCTTTCTTTTCTTCGGTTTTTGTTGTCGTCGCGTTTGTTGCAGGCGTAGTTACACTGAACACCGTGCTCTCTTTTGTACCCGTGCCGTTAAGCGTGGCTGTGAATTTCTGACCGCTGCCCACCTTTGCGGACCATGTTCTTGTTTCATTCCTTGTGCTGTTAGCATCTACGACAAACATGCTGCTTATTATTTCATCGTTGCCGATTTTTACAACCAACAAGCCGCTTCCGCTAGCATTGCCTGCGTTCCTTAACACAACGGTTACTATTACGCCTTCGTTTTCCACATAGGCCGCCTTGTCTACGCTGACAGAATCTATGGTTAATATCGCCACCGGTCCTGCAGCCGCGCTTATGGTCAGATTAAAGGTTCTTTCTGTCGTGTTCTTGCCGTCGGATACTGTTATTTTTATGGCATGTGTTCCAACATCCTGCGATACTGGCGCGAAGGATATCAGACCAGTCGCGGCGTTTATAACAAACAACGAACTGTTATCAGCATATGCAAGCTGGTCGTTGTCCGCATCTACGGCGTTCATCTGTAGAGTAAACTGTTGGCCTACTGTCACTGTCTGGTCTGGAATGGCACTAATTACCGGCAGATTATTCGCCACGACAACGTTGCTTTCGGTTATCTTGAAATCTGTTGACGTTGCCATTCCGCTGTAGGTCATGCTTATCGCATAGTCGTTGTTCGCAAGGTTTCTAATCGCATAGTAGCCATCGCTATTCGTGGTTGCAGTCCCCGGCACGTTGTTGAGCTTGTAGCTCACGGCAGCATTTGGAATCAGAACGTTCTTGGAGTCATATACATATATCTTTATGTCGTCCTTGACTCCGCCATTATTCGAATCCAATATAAAACTCTGCGTCCATATGAAGTTCTCGCCGCTTCCTTCGGAGACCAGTGTAACCTCGGTGGTCTTGCCGTCAGTGGTTGTCGCTTTTACGGTGTGTGCACCTGCAGACAATCCCTTTGTGTTGAAGTTGATGTAGCTTGCTCTCGACCTCGTAGTCTCGTTCACGACCAATGTGCCGTTATCCATCACAAGAACGCCATCGACGTATACCGTTGCGCTGGAGTTGGAGTATACGTATATCGTAATATTCGCATCGATACATATCGTGACGTTTGATGTGATTAGTGTTCCGTCGTCGTCCCTTATGTTTAAGTCGGAGATGTTCTCTATATCGGATGCGTAGCCGTTGCCATCGGTATCCTCCAACCTTGGTCTCGCTTTTATGTAACCGTCACCGCTGCCCTCAGATTCAAAAGTGGTTTCTGCATACAGGAAGTTTCCAGACGCATTGTATTCCACATACACATAATGCTGTCCTTCCTCGAAGTTTGTTACATAGAGGTATCCGTTAGTTGTATTGCCAACATATTCACAGTCAATGTATATATCGGCATTATCCACGATTGTTTCGTTTTTGTCTTTGACATAGACAACGGAAATATTTATATCGTTTTTATATGTGGAAGACCGCGTTGTGGCATCGCTAGCCTTATTGTTTGTTACCGCGTTTATCAATATGTACTCCGACACTTCGTCCTTTATCTCAAATTCGTCGAAGAAATATCCGGTACCATAAACGACTTCGAGGTAATGGTTTCCAGCTCCGATGCTGGATTCGTTTAGATAACCGTATGCGTTCGTGTCACCAACATACCAACCGTCAACATACATATTTGCATCCTTCACGGGTTCCTTGTTTTCGTCGAGCACCAGCACTTTAATCGTTGTACCGTTTACGACAATATTGGCGGCGATATAATCCCCAGCGATTTCAAACGATTTTTCGTCGTATAAATCGCCATACGCCGCATAAACATAGTGCTCGCCTGGTGAAAGTCCGGAATCGTTTACATATCCGTCATCGTCTGTTACGCTCACATACCAGCCATCGGTGTAGATGTCGGCGCCGGCAAGAGGTTCCGATTCATTATCAAGAACTCTGACTGAAACAGATGTCTTGTTTACCGCAACCTTCAGAGTTATCGCGTCCCCGCCGACGCGGAATATTTCGTCTGCAAACAGGTCGCCGTATATCACGTAAGCATAATGTTCGCCGGGTCCAAGTCCGGAATCGTTTACGAATCCATAATCGTTTGTGGTGCCCGTATACCAATAATCGACATAAACGTCAGCATCGGCAACCGAATCTGATTCATTGTTAACTACTTTGATGGAAACAGATGTTTTGTTCGCAATTGTTTTTAAGAATATGGCGTCGCCGCCGATCCTGAAGTCCTTCTCGGCTGAGAGATCGCCGTACTGGGCGTAGGCGTAATGTATGCCAGGCTTTGCCCCTACGCTGTCGTTCACGAAGCCGTAGGCGTTCGTTGTGCCTGCGTATTCGCCGTCTATGTATAAGTCGGCGTCATAGACCGCGT
>Ga0265292_1000960_pt1 | contig 29793 bp, 34 predicted proteins | sample Munlanlewell296A_FD_189080 | JGI IMG/M metagenome (GOLD analysis project Ga0265292, IMG submission 189080) | Leachate microbial communities from a municipal landfill in Southern Ontario, Canada - Leachate well 296A | ecosystem: Engineered > Solid waste > Landfill > Unclassified | place: Canada... | reverse complement strand
GCCTCCACGGTTGGGATCAATGAAGACATCATTCGAAGGTACATTCAGAGACAGGGAGAAGAAGATGCGGGCCAAGCGCAGCTTGAATTAGGTTGAAACCCCGAGCGTAAGCTCGGGGAGGTTCATTTGCACTTTAGTCTATCTTCGACAAATAACACTCGTTGCAGAGGACTTCTTCCGCGCTGTTTGCCGGGTAAGTGCTTCTGACATTTTTGCCGCACGTCTTGCACGTTATGTCGTTTAATATGCAGGGATTCCTTAAAGCGTAGCGATCTTTATGCCTGCAAGAGGGGCATTCGCGGGGGAGAGGCAGCTCCATCCTTTTATAAAACGCGAGTTCGTTGAGAATGATCCGATAATTTTTGCCGCACTGTGAACAAGCAAGAATTTCTTTATTAAAATCGTCCGGCACGTCAGCAATTTGATCAGGCAATTCTTTCAAACTCGCGGCCTGATATTCTCTCTGGTCCACTTCACGCCACTTGTAGCCTTTCGCCAGCGCCTCTTCTTTGCTTAGCGGGTAATAATCGTTTGCCGCCGATTCGTTGTAGGCAAAAACATAAAGCGTTTTTGGAAAAAATTGTCCCCATTCGCCGGTCTGTTCCATGTGCGCGATAACGCGAGGCAACAATGCTTCATATTCTTTTTTTGAATACTGTTTATTGAGAATGCAATATTCTTTGTGCTTGAGTCCTATGCAGCCAAAACAGTTTTTGGAAGAGGAGCAGCTGTCGCAATATCTCAAATTGTTTGACCACCACGTGTAAGTGCAGTAGGCGATATCGATGCTTCCTCTTGTTACGCAACTGTTGTAAACCATTTCGCAACCCGTCCAACCCGCGGAGTAGGAGTTAATGATGTCTTTGCCCTGTGAAGCCGAAATGGCGTTCACGCAGTCTTCGCTGTTGTCCGAATCGAAACAAGTGAAGCAGTTTCGACAATCAAATAAGTGATCGCCCGTGCAGTTTTCACAGTTGATGAGGCGCGCGTGCCGATGCAGTGCTTTTTTGCGAATTTCCATGAACATTTTGTAGCCTTCTTGCCACGATTTCCATGAGCCGTTTATGTAAGTATTTTTAAGTTTTTCAAATTCTTCCGGGGTGCAGAGTTTGTTGAAGGCGTAGTAATTTTTATTATTCAGATTGTTTGAAAAAATGCAGTTGTGGCAGCCTCTCAATTCAAAAGAAAAATAACAATCGTTGCAGTCTTTTGAAGCTTCGAGCATGATGCAGTTATAGCCATTCGTGACGTCATGGCACCAATAACAAAGTGTGCTTTGGTGGGTGTGGAGGGAGTCGAGGGTATTTTTAGTGCCGACCATCCAATAGGAGTACATAACGTCTTCACACTTCACCATGAGCGAATTTAGGTAGCAATTTCGCGATTCCCTTATGTGGCTGTTGTAGTCACAGTTTTCGGAATTCACAATCGAAGTTCCTTCCCGAGGAACCGCTTTTTGCAGCTCGGCGAATTGTTCGAAGAAGAGTCTGTCAAAGTCGAAGGGTTTTCCGTAATCCAACGCGTCCCAGGCATCTCCCCACCAAACCGCATTTGAATATACGGGGAAAGGCGCGTCCGCGGGATAGGCGCTAATAATTTCTTGACCCGTATGATCGCATTTTCTTTTATAAAGCTGCCACTCATTTCGAGTCGCCATCAGACTGCGAAACTTTTCCGTTGAATCTTTGGTTGGATTCCAAGGTATACCCATCCTTGCACACAAGGCTTGTTCCATGCGCGTACTTTAGCAAAAGTACAGAAAAGGTTCCATCTGGATTTAATTCAACAAATCCACTATCCCCTCCATGTCATAGGTTTGGGTGGTTCCTTCGAACCCCGCCCGTGCCCATGGGTCTGTCTCAAGTAACAAGTAGTAGTATGTGGTTTGCTCCGGTGAGGTAGCTTCACCTATGACGTCTCCGGTCCCAGAATTTACCCAGTATGTGCTGCCATTGTCATATCCGAGCATGGCGCCGGTAATAGCGGTCCCATCTGTACTGGCCACACTTCCATTTGATCTTCCATCTTCCGGTAAAATGGACGCGCTTATCTGCGTAACGGTTGGTTCGCCTGAAAATGGGACCCTTAAATCATAAGTATCAATTCTTGTGTATCCATATTTGGCGGTGGTTACAACCAAGTTAAAGACAGTAACCATATAGTTATCGCCCTCCTCATCTTGAGACTTTTTCCTAACCTGTGCGTCGTGAATAAAATCTATTGGTGGTTCGCCATTTGGACCATCCGGTAAATCGACTAGTATTGCAGATGGGAACTTTACCCTTATATCATCGTCATTGAATCCAGTTCCATGGTTTTCCCGTCTAAAAATAAGAGACACTTCATCATCTTCATTTATTGCTACAAAATATGCGTCCTGTGAAACGACTGGAGAGCAAGTATCTACTCTAAAATGCGTCCCATCAGAGCCAGTCGGTGAAAGTGACGTTGAATTGAAATAATTAGCTTCATTACTGAGAATATCTGTTCCTTCAAATATGGTACTTGCATTGCTCAGTTGCCAGGTTTTCGGATCGAGATCTGCTACTATTGATTTACCGTTTTCCTCCTCGAGGAGCGCTCCGGGGTTGCTCCAGTCGAGCCCATTGAGCTGTAGTCTTTCGCCGTTCTCTTGAAGGAAAAATCTGTGATGGTAGTTATAGCCTGAACCTTCCGTGCTGTAATGAGTTAATGGGGCATCGCCCTCCTTGTAGGCTCTGTCGTACGTGAGTAGTTCAGAGGGGACTATATTTGGGTAAGCATTTGACATCACCACCAATCTGCCATTCCAAAAATGTGCAGAAGCAATTTGAGACTCCGCATCAGTCAAGATATACATTTCCAGGACATCCCTCGTGACAAGGTCAACCACCACCACCCATGCCGTAGAATCGGTTTGGTCCATTGGCTTTATTATTTGTAGCCCAAAGTGGTCGTCAAAAGACGTTCCCATTAATTCCGCAAACTCAGGTTCAAAACTAATGTGTGTTGGCAGGGCCATCCCTGCCGGCATTACCAAATTTGTAGCGAAAGGCATGTCTACTGCCGCTTGGCATAAAGTTTCGCCGTCCGGTGAAATGACCTTAACCTCAACGTTTGTTTCCAAAACACCTCCATTTGCCACTATAGCTTCTTGAATGCTGTGTCCTTCCATTTCGTGCGGGAACCAGTCCACAATCCCGCTTTTTTCGTCACCATCTACATCAGATATCCTTTTTACCAAACCACCATACCAAGAGGTGATGACTTGCACCGATGAACCGGAATCGCCTTCAACCCTCCATGTAACAGATTCGCCATCCTCTCCCGGCGTGAGCGTCATATCGCAGCTTCCATTCGAATCTGAATCTGAATCCGGGTTAGAGGTGTCTGCGCTGTCCGTATCATCTCTGCCAACAAATATATGGTTGCCCTCCGGATCTTGTGGGCATCCTGCTAGTGCTAATTCTCCTAGAAGAAGTAAGTTTGTTAGCTTCATAATGTATTATTTTACCCTTTTTAAGGAATTCGTCAATTTATTAATGATTTTTGGTTTCTGGCCTCTCTGCTAATTCTGCTAAATGTGTTATAATAAACAGAATTATTAAGGCGATTTCCCATGGTAAAGGAAAAAAACTCAACAGGATCCGTTTCCTCTTGGATATTTGGAATTCTGTTTTTCTTGATTGGCGCGATGATAATTACGAGTTCGCCTCTATTTGGAACCCTCATTATTTTGTGCTCTTTAGCCGCGATGGCTGTTCTTGTTTTAAACAAGTTCACCATCGGAAAGCTTCATCCGATTATTTTTGGCGGCATAAAATTTCTTTTGCTAATCATTATCCTTTTGTCCATCGGCTCGGAAGCATATAACGGCGCTAATCGAATGTTTCCAAAAAATCCGGTGGCTGAAGTCGGTCATTATTTTAGAAGTGTCGTGGAGGAAAGTGATAACATTGATGGTGATTTTACTGAATTGCCATTGCCCCCGCGGCAATTGGGCAATTTTTGCGAGGGGGACGAATGTAGCGATACCGAGTCGTTTGTCCCGATGGATTTTCTTCCGGTGAGGATGGTTTGTGCTATGTAGGAATAACTAGTCGTCACGTGCTTAGTTGCCAAAGCGGGTATCATTTTGGCACGAATGGTTTGTGTTATCCCGAGGACAAAGAACAGATGGTCGTTTGTCCCGATGGATTTTATTTAGGCGCTGATGAGTTCTGCTACACCGAAGAAAATGATTGGGAATTGACCTGTTTGGATGGGTATTATTATCCCTATTAGAACTAGTCTTCTTGGATTTGGCGTGATATACTGAATGTAGATTTACTTACTTTCATACTAATGTCTAAAATTCTTCAAGCGACCAGTCGTGGGCAAGTGACTCTTCCAAAGGCTTGGAGGGATCAATATAAAACGCAATACTTTATTACCGAAGTTGAGGGGGCTACTTTAGTTATAAAACCCCTGATGCAGGATGCTTTTGGTGATTCTGTGGAATCTGCTTGGTCTGAATATAAAAGTGGAAACTATGTCGCCAGCGAAGAGTTAATGAAAAAATATGGATTATAAGGTTGTTTACACGAAACTCTCGCAGAAAGATTTGGATAAGCTGAATCCTTCATTAGTTCGGCGAATTCTCAAAAAAGTGGATGAATTTTCCAGACGAAGGGATCCCCTTGAATTTGCGAAAAAACTTACTGGGTTTGCGCTAGACACTTACCGTTTTAGGGTAGGAGATTATAGAGTTGTATTCAGGTTAGATCCTCAAACTCAGCAACTGATCATTTTGGTAGTACTTCGGGTGAGACACCGAAAAGAAGTCTATAGAAATTTGAAACAATAAAATGGCCCTCCCCGTGATTGATGGGTTGCGGACGGGGTGGAGTTGATGAGTGTATTTAGCGTATTAAATCCTATACAATCCCACCAATGAAGAAATCTAAATCCGACAAAGCAAAATTAGAAGGCAATATTTGGAAATTACATCTGTACTTAGCTCTGTATAGCTTAATGTTTTTTACTCCAATTATGGTTCTCTTTTTCCAAGAGAACGGATTGTCATTAACTCAAATAATGGTTCTCCAAGCTATTTCCGCACTTTTATTTGTACTTTTGGAGGTTCCTTCCGGCTATTTTGCAGATATGTTTGGACGGAAAAAAGCACTTTTGGTGACGGCAATTTTCTCAGTATTGACTATGGTTAGTTTTGCCCTTAGTTCCAACTTCTACCATTTTCTATTCGCGAGTATTTTGTGGGCTATAGCAGGAGTTTTTATCTCCGGGGCAGACTCAGCCTTGCTTTACGATACGTTGATAGATCTAAAGAAAGAAAATTTGTATAAGAAAATATGGGGAGAAAATTGCTTTTACTACTATATGGGGATTTCCGTCGCAAGCATCATCGGAGGGATTATTGGGAGCATAAATTATAGATATACATATTATGCCGTAATTCCCTTCATGCTTCTTCTAATCCCGTTATCACTGTCATTCCAAGAGCCAAAAAGACATAAACCCGTTTTTGAAAAGGAGCATTTATATAATTTATTCAGAGTAATGAAGAAAACAGTACAGGGAAATAAACAGATGAAATGGTTGCTAATTTATGCAGCTGTAATAGCTGGATTTGTCCAAGTGGCTTATTTTCTTTCCCAGCCATATTTTGAGTTGTCGGGACTAAAAATAGTTCACTTCGGCCTCGTCTTTGCTGGCTTCAATGTGGTCATAGCAATCAGTTCTGTGTATTCTCACAGACTTGAGGAGATATTGGGGAAAAAATACTCACTCATTTCGTTATTTGTGCTTATAGGGACAAGTTTTTTACTCATGAGTAACTTTATATATTTCTTTAGCTTTACCTTTGCTTTATTGATCCAGTTCGTTAAAGGATTCTCGCAGATCGTCATATCAGACTACGTCCATCAGCTTACAGCATCCAACATAAGGGCCACGATTTTGTCCTTTAAAAGCTTGATAGAAAGCTTGTTTGTTGCGGTTATTTCCCCACTGATAGGATGGGTTGCAGACATATACAGCCTACAACAAGCATTAAGCCTTTCCGGAATAATTGTTTTGATATTAGGCGCAATAAGCATCTTAGGACTCTGGAGGTCGAAAGCACTACAAAACGACTTTAGTAGTGAGCAATCACGTACCTGTCAAAAGGTTTGAAGCCTAAAGTTTTGTAGACTTTGATTGCGGATGGATTACTGTTGCCTGTAAATAAAATCCCGGACTTTCCTTGGGCAAGGTAGGTTTTGCAAAGTGCGCTTACGACTTGTTTTGCTAGTCCCTGCCCGCGATAAGCTGGAAGCAATTAGAACTTTCATAAAAATTGAATTTCAGCTATAATCTCTTCACTTTCCACTTTGATTATGAAAATGCAGCAATTTCCCATTGTGATCACACAAGATGAAGACGGAATGCTCATGGGGCAGGCGCCTACTTTGCCGGGTTGCCACACTCAAGCAAAGGATTTGCCTACTTTGTATAAACGCATGCAGGAGGCGGTAGAACTTTACTTGGAAGTTCAAAAATCCAAGAAGATTAAAGTTTCTCACGACAAACTTTTTGGATTTCATCAGTTAGAAGTTGCCATTTAGTCATGCCCAAACTCCCTGTTCTCTCTGGTAAGCAGCTTCTCAAACTTCTACAGAAGAACGGTTTTATTGTGGTGAGACAAAAGGGAAGTCATGTTTTTGTTGAGAATGAAGATGGAGAGCTTACTACAGTAATCCCTGTTCACGGAAATGAAGACTTAGGAAAGGGAATACTCAAGGCGATCTTGAATGACTTGGAGCTTTCGGTGGATGAATTGGTGGAGATGCTCAAATAAAACTGGCTCCCCGTGTGGTCATTGCTGTCGCCAGGCTTTTACGATAGTGTTCAGTTTCGGACCCGCATGCAATTAACTCCCTTGCAATGAAAAATATTCTTTATTCTGTTTTAGTGCTCTCCATTATTCTTTTGTCTGGCTGTTTAAAGGCCGAGCCTGACGTCCCTCAAGCAGGTCTTTATCAAGATTCAGAATACGGGGTGTCGTTTGAATACCCTGCCCATTGGGAGACACGAACGAAAGAAGATTATACCTTATTCGCATCTAATTTTGATTATTTTGATGGCATTGCCGAGTCCTCTACAAGTACCGAACTCGAAGGCACTTTAAAATATAGCGTCACACAAAACCCTGAAAATTTAAGCATGCAGGCGTTTTATGATGCCAGCTACGAAGAATGTCGTAATGTTCCTAAAACTGCTGATTTTGGTCCTATGTGCTATCAGCCACGATTTGAATCCGGATGGGAAGTTTTTGAAATTGATGGATACACGGCTTACCAATCCGATTGGGAAGGGGTTGCTGAAAGTGGGTCCATTGTAAAGGATCTTTATGTGGATCTTTCAGGGAAGGGCGTATTTATTCATTTAAGCGCAATTCAAACAGGAATGACGGATGAAGAAGCCATTCAAAAAACTGCAGAGGATACCTTCTCATCGCTAAGCATTAAACTCACAGAAGAAGTAGTCGCCGCGGACAATGTATTTTCTTTCGATGATTGTGGAGAGTTATCCATGTATGAGACACAAGCTTGGTATAATGAATTCCAATCAAGCGCCGACTCTTTATTTAAAGAATCCAGAAGTATAAGCAATGACGGGGTGGTTATTAAAGAGGAGCCTGCCACACTCGAGGATATAAGTGACGCTTGCTACTCTGAAAATGGTAATCTTTTTATTGTTTTAATTCCGGGAGCTTATCTTGCAGGACCAAGTATTTATAGTTTTGATACAGAATCTTTCGAGCTAAATAGGGCAACTTTGGACGATAAAAACCAAAAGGGGCTTTCTTCCCCCAAAGAGTTTGGAGAACTAACTGAATCTGGTATTGGACTCACCGGCAGAGGTGGAGACGCAGGTACTACCGTGATTATGTTCTATAATTATCATTTTGTTGAAAATTCTATAGAACTGGTAAAGAGCTGTAGTTCGTCTGAATCCAGTCCGGAAGAGGAATGTGTATTATATTAATTGGCTCTCCTTATTTGACGCAATACGAAGGTTTGTGATGGGAGAGGGGTACTCCTTTTGTGAATGTTCACTAAGTTCACAATGTGCATGAAGTTCACTTTCTAGTAAAGTTCTTTCAAATAGCACTCTTCACAGTAAACAATTTCAAGCCGATTAGGGGCGTAGGTGGTTTTAATTTCTTTGCCACATTTCATACAATGGCGATCCCAGAGTTTTCTTGGGTTAATGAGTGCTTTTCTCTCAAAATGTCTACAATCTGGGCAGAGGCGTGGTAAGGCTAATGCTTGTTTTTTATAGAAATTTAGTTCTTCAGGAATTATTTTGTATGGTTTTCCGTCTTTCTCACAGCCAATGACCCATTTCACAACTTCCTCTGGTACTTCACGGATACTGTTTGGTAGATCTCTGCCATTTACGGTTTTTAAGCCTGACAGATCAGGTTTCACGTAATCATTCCACTTAAATCCTTTTGCAAAAGCCTCATCTCTTTTTAGGGGGAAATATTCAAAAGCCATCGAATCGTTGTAACCAAATTGACTTAATTTAGCAGGGGGAAATTCGCCCCATTCTTCTGTTTTTTGCATTTGCTCTATAATTTTGGCAACTAAAATCTCATAATTTTCTTTGCTGTACTCCTTGTTTAATATGCAATATTTTTTGTGTTTTAAGCCAGTGCAGGCAAACAGATGCTCATTGTAATAACATGAATCACAGTAAATTAAGTCAGAGTTGTTTATGCAAATATTTGCGAATTTGACATTGTTTGCAACATAAGTTGCTACGGCTTCGAACGCAAAATTTGTATCTAGCCCTGTATTAAAACAATCGTAACTATTATTGACTACTGCATCCCAAATGAATTTGCCATTTTCTGAAGAAATCACGTCAAAACAGTTGTTGCAATTTTTTGAATCTGAAATGTAATCGCCAAGGCAATCCTCACTGTTGCTGATGGCTAAATTTTTGCATGGGATTTTGAACCTAAGTGCCCTCAATTTTTCTTTTTCAGCTTGAATTGCCGAATGAGTAAATTCGAAATTCTTTATAAATGCTTCATATGTGGCCTTGTCTAATTGTTGATTGTAAACGCAGTATTCTTTTTGACGTAAGCCTATGCAAGCAAAACAGTTTTTAGATCCAAGGCAGTCTTCACAAAAATAACAATCATTTATGTTAGAACAGTTAAAGCAGTAGAAGCAATGGTAGGCACCATCCACTTTTGTGCATTCGTAAGATAACTCACAGGCAAGAGACCAAAAAATATCCATGCAATCTCGTGAGTTAAAACCCCCAGTCGTCATATAGCAACAATCTTCGGAATCTTGTGCGTTGAAGCACAGATAGCAGTTTTTTAAGTTGGACGTGTCATTCCCATAACTGCTGTTTTCGTTTCTGTCATTTTGCAAACCTGTTCGTGGGACTCTTAATAAAAGTTCGGCATATTGTTCAAAAAATGGACGGGTGAAATCGTATTCCATGCCGTATTCCAACGCATCCCATTTGTCAGACCACCAGATACTTTGATCGTAAATTTTGTATGGGCTTGTTGGTGGATAAACTGAAACGATTTCTTGATTGGAAAAATCGCATTTGCGCTTATAAAGATTTCTTTCATTTCTAAAAGACATGCGACGTTGCATTCTGCAATCCGGACATAAACTTGGTGTGGGAATTGGATATTTTTTACCATTTAAAACTGGAGAAATCTTATCGTAAAAATTAAGGTCATCATCAGTGATTTCAAATACTTGTGCACAGCTCTTACAGGATTTTTTCTGCATGGGTGGAGTAATTATAAATTTCACATCCTTGCATCCATTTCCCCAAGGCATACTTGGTGAGTCATGTCCCACCACAAAAATCGTGCATCTTGCAGTGAATCTGGATTACTTGCGCTGGAAAGTAAGGACTTGAAATTAGTCTCAAACATTTCTTTGGAACGCTTGGAAGATTCACTGGCAGAGTGTCCTTTCAGTAGTGAAATTGCTACGTGATTTGATGCTTCCATAAATGGTTTTGCTCTTTTGTCTTCCATAGGACGAGATAAGAATTTTCTGTCTGAAGAGAAGACAAAGTCGTCGTCATAACCAATAAATGCAGTACCTTTTGTTCGTGCTACTTTTGGTCCCAACTTTCTACCACATCTGCAAGATACTGCATACGTTATACGGTTATGTAGTAAGTCGTCATTTTTACCTGCTTCTATTAGGGGTTCGTTGTCTTGTCCAGTAATTAAGTCGTCATCACCATGCCCGTTTAGAACTACGAGTTTGGGATTTAATTTTTGTATTCTGTTGCTTAGTTCTTTTTTGTTTGCACTTTTGTTGTGTAGGTCAAACACAGGGAGTTTTTTATTTTTGGCTACAGTAATGATCTCTTGGCTCCAAGCGTGTAGATATCTTGTGGCTGGATCGTAATTGGGTCTAGTGATTAAGAAACTCATGTTTTAACTCTGCTTAAAAGACCGTAGCCATTCCATTTCGATTTGAGTTATTTTTTCGCCTATTTTATCGCCAGTTTCCACATGTTCTATTAGTTCGTCTCTGGAGAAACTGCCTTCTCCGCCAACGGATACGATTGTATCTTCAGATAAGACGGAAAGTCTGGCTGTGACCAGTTTTCTGATGGCTTCGTCTGTTAATGTATCTGCGACTTTTGACATAGTTTGTGTGACTTTAAATGATTCCGAGTTTTTCCAATTTTTTTAATACGGTGGTGCTTATTTTAGTACTGTTATCAATTTCAATAAAGGCTACATCCCATGAGATTGGTTTCCCGTCTAATATAAGCACAATTTCCTTCCTTACACCCAAAGGTAGATTGGCAAAAGTTTTCAAAAACCTTTCTTTTCTTCCAAGCATGTCTGTAAGCTTAAAAACCTGCCATCACTTTAGATAAGGGCAGGGGGATTAGCAAGATGATTTGGCTCCCCCGGTTGGATTCGAACCAACGACCCAGCGATTAACAGTCGCTTGCTCTACCACTGAGCTACAGGGGAATATGGATGTGGCCGTAGGCACTCGCTTCTGCTCGGCCTGTGCCACTGCGAAAATGCAGAGGGAGTATAGCGAACTTGGTTTCAGATCGCAAAGCGAAGTTTCCAAATTTCGCGGCTGACCATTTGGTCTTTGCGTTCGTAAAAAAGGCTTGGACGTTCGTGTTCGGACATGGGCAGAATGGTGGCGTAAGTGGCGAGAATTTCAGGAAGCGTGGGGAGGAAGTGACGTAAATTTCCTTCGCGGTGATAAGGCGCCGTGAAAACCATAGTAACAGGGAAGGGGAGCACGGATTTCAGGTTTTTGAAGAAGGCCAAATAGAGCGTTTCGAGTTCAAAGTAAACCTTGGCGCGTTCGTCCGGCGTGAGGGGCTTGGTGAGGCGAGGGCCGAGCGTGGTTTCGGAAACAATGGTGAAAGGTTCGGTAGGCAGGTCCCGAGCGGTGAGTTCGGTGGCATCTTTCACCAAAAGTGTGGGGAAGCCCTCGAGTTGGGCCTTGAATTTAGGCGCCTCTTCCTGGAACCATCTCAGATTGTTTTCGGCATCCTGAACTATGGCGGCTTCGAGATCGGAACCGTAGGCGGGATGGTCCATGAGCCAAGCTTCTTGGAGCACGGTGCCGCTACCGCAGAACGGGTCGAAAACCGGAGTGCCGGGCGCCGGATTGGCAATATTGATAAGAATTTGCGCGAGCTTGGGCGGGAACAATCCGTTTTTGGCGTCCTTGGCGGGGCGGTCGTAGTCGCGGTGAGAATAAAATTCAAAATCTTGGATGGCCAGAGTGCGGCTGAGGTACCACTTGGTCTCGCTCTTGAACAGATGCAGTTCCACGGCGCCGGGTTCGAGCAGATGTTCGTGCCAAGCTTGCACCGAGGAAAGGTTCTGGAAATCCTTGTTCACAAAGCGCACATTCCCCAGGTCTTTTACAGCTTTTTTTGCTCCGATGAGGATGCTCTTGAGCACTTTTTCGTTCTTGGGGTGCATGCTGAGGCCAAAACGCATCTTTCCTTTATAGCTTTTGAATTCGCTCTGAAGCGCTTGGGCGGTCCATTGTTCAAAATTCAGAGGCATGTTTTCAGGTCCGCTTTGCAAAACTTCCGTGATGCGCACGATACCTCCCATGCGACGCAGGTCTGCGCGAGGCGCCGCTAAAGAATCTTCCACGACGAAACCGTCTTCCACTTCATCCACAATCGCACCCGGATGAGAGGCGAGCGCCTCAATTTCGGCTTTTGCCAGCCCTTTTCCGTGGCCGGTCTGGTAGATGTATTGTTTTAAAATGTTTTTCATCTCAAGCCGCAGTGCAGCGGAGGCTAAGCAAAAGGTAGAGTACCACAATCCCTCTCTAGTGGAAGCTTTTCCCATTGATCCATGAGCCATGGGAGCGTTAAATTGTACCTACCCCTTAACTTCTCTTTATGGCTTTCTCCCTCAATCGAGCGCAAATTATTGGTAATGTGACGCGTGATCCTGAAGTTCGGCAAACCAGTGGCGGACAAACCGTGGCTTCTTTTGCGGTGGCGACCAATTCAAGCTGGACCGATAAGATGGGGCAGAAGCAAGAAAAGGCGGAATTTCACAATGTGGTGGCTTGGGGCAAGCTGGCTGAAATTTGTCAGGCTTACGTTAAAAAAGGTCGCAAAATTTATGTGGAGGGACGCATGCAAACTCGTGACTGGGACGGGGAGGATGGAGTAAAGCGTTATCGCAGCGAAATCGTGGCGGAGAATTTAATCTTGCTTGATCGCAGCGGCGCACCTGAAGGCGGAGTGGTTTACGATCGTGAGCCTCAATCTTCCGCCGTTCGTCCTCAGCAGGAAGAACCGGCCGGCGTACCGGAAGAAGTGACGCTGGATGATTTGCCGTTTTAAACATTGACGCTAGTGGTAAATTTAACTACAAATTTATGATTAAAGATCAATGCGTATCGGTAACTGATTTAATTGAGATGCCCGAAGATGAGGTGACTCCTGAGCTTGTAAAAATGGCAGAAGAGGCTAAAAGAACTCCAAAAAAAGAATTGTTAAATATTTGAGGTATGTCAAAGATACTCAGAATTTTAGAAAAACACTGGATTTTACCTTATCTAGAGGATCGGAATCTTTTGAAGCAGTATCAAAAGGCCAAGGCATATTAGAGCCGTGTGTGCTTTCCAAGAGGATAGAGAGAGTTGAAGGTATGACCCAATTAGGACTGGAAGCTTATGTTCATGAACTTAGGGAAACGAATGCTTTCGAGCAAAATAACAGATTAGAATTAACTCTTAAGAGTGGATCTCAACCTGAAAAAACAAAAACAAGCTCGATTTCGTCGAGTAATCAAAAGCGCGGTTCAAGGGACACGTGTGGCACTAAAGGCTTACAGAGGTGTGGACCGCGCTTTTGCATAATTGGATTAAGGACTTCTACTGCTCCGTTGAATGTTTTTAGCATTCAGGGAGAGGAGTCTTTAAGACCAATTCCTCGTGAGCTCCTTTTGTTTTTGTTTTTGGAACCACTGGCGTGGATCTATTTTGTTGGAGCACTTGCGTGCCCGGGAGCAAAGAGGGATGGCGGTTGATCCATCGCATAGTCTAGGGCGGGATCAGCGGCCATCTCTATCGGCTCCGAATATGTCAAAGAACAAATCTTGATAGTATAGCACAAAAGCGCCTTGAATAAAAGGCCCCAAAACCTCTACACTACAGGGCATGGAATCACTCTCCGGCCATCTATTCCTCATCTTAGGTCCATCCGGCTCCGGCAAAGGGACCGTGCTGCAGGCACTTCAAGAAAATCATCCGGATTTTGTATTTCCCGTTTCTTGCACCACACGGCTGGCGCGACCCGGTGAAAAGGACGGTGAAGTGTACTACTTCGTGGACAAAGAAGAATTTCAGCGCCGCATGGAGGCGGATGAATTTTTGGAATGGGCGGTGGTGCACGGTGAAAATTATTATGGCACTTTGAAAGAAGAAATTTTGCAGCCGATGCGCAAAGGCAAAACGGTGATTCGTGAAGTGGACGTGCAGGGGCTCCGTTCCATTCGAGAAATTATTCCAAAAGAAAACCTTACCTCCATTTTTTTAACGGTGGACGGGTGGGAAACTTTGCAACGCCGCATCTTGAAACGCAGTACTTTGCCGCAGGAAGAACTCGATCGCCGTCGTGTTAGTTTTATGAAAGAAATGGAGTGGGCTAAAGAATGTGATCAAGTGATTGTGAGCGCGGAAGGGGAGATCCCAAAATTGATTGCGGACACCGAATCGGTCATTGCTGCGCATTCCGCGTGATCTTTAGGTTGACTTGCTTGTGGATGTACATTAACATGTACATGTGTTCTAACACATATTCATGAACGCTAAAACCACTTTATCCATTTCGGAAGCAAGGAAAAAAATCTTTGATATAGCGGATGAAGTTCAAAAACCCAACACCTATTATACTTTGACCGAAAAAGGGAAACCCAAAATGGTTGTCATGGGTGTAGAAGAGTTTGAATCTTGGATGGAAACCCTTGAAGTCATGAAAGATTTTCCCAATTTAAAAGAAGAAATTGAGGAGGCACACAAAGATTTTAAAAAAGGTGATTATGTTACTTTAGATGCATTACTTGCCCAAGAAGGATATGAAATACCAGCTCATCATTCTAAAAAAAGCTCAAAAAGACCTAAAAAAAGTTGATCCTCGTTATAGGTCGCGAATTCTCGCAGCTTTTATCATTATTCGTCAGGACCCTTTTTGTGGGAAGCCCTTAGAAGGTGAGTGGAAGGGGATCTGGTCTTACCGAGTTTGGCCTTATAGAATTCTTTATGAAATTCACAATGATCAGTTGTTGATTCATGTCGTAAAGATAGGTCACCGTCAAGGAGTCTATTGATCTCCAGGGTGCTTTTTTGTATGCTTCCGTTAGCCTTTTTAAAGGCTGTGAACTAGGATGTTGTCCTGTTCACAGTATTGGGGATTAGCCAAGTGGTAAGGCAGCGGGTTCTGGTCCCGCCATCGGGGGTTCGAATCCCTCATCCCCAGCCATGAGTGGCACTATTGGCACCCAAAAGCCGTGAACCTAAGGTGGAGTGGCAGTGATGGCAGTGCCTAGAATAATTACGCAGGTCTTTTCCAACCTGTTCGAATTTCGGCCATTTGCATCATGTACTCAAGGAACAGTTGTTGTGGACGACCAGAATACTCTAGGAGCTCTGCTGGGGTAGAGGTCACTTGGTCTCCTTGGCTTCTATCTAAGAGCGTTACACATGCCATCCCAACGGGAATTCCATGTTGGTTACAGTGAGCTGCCAAACCTTTACCTTCCATTTCCATGTTCCGAGCACCTTGATAATACAAATATCGAAGATAAGCCATCTTCTCCTCATCAGTACCCAAGTTTGTTGATGCATCGATGACTCTACCTTGATCAATGTGGAATGTGGAACATGAAACTGTATCACCCTCAACAATAGAGACACCTTCTAAATTTTCACCTGCAAATAGAATTCTCTCCCTCATTTCATCTGTAAATCCAGTTTCTCTTCGCATCTCTTTACCGAATTTCCAGTTTTTATGAATCGCTTCACCTGCTGGATCCAACCCACGACGAGCCACGACTACCGTTCCAGGAGGAACCCACAAGCCACCTGAAGTTCCCCAACGACTGATTTCGAAAGGATGTTCTTGGCGATCCGCTCCAACATGGCACATCAGACGGGTCATTTCTTCTAGAAGAATGGCATGTGTTGGCTCACCCATATGATGATTCACGCACACCACTCCTCCGACTGGTGTTTCAACTACAAAAGTCCAATATCGTTCCGTTTTACCACTCGGACGGGGTAAACCTAGTGCTCCAGCCAAGTCCTTCTGAATTCTATCCATAGCAGGAAAAAATTCTTCAGCACGTGCACCTCCAGCACACCTTTCCAATGTTTGCATCGCCTCCTGACAAGTAGCCATCGCGTCGAAAGTTCGGTTCGGCTCTTCACCCATTACGCGAAGAGAAGCATCTTCACCAAATGCTCGTTTTAAAGCATCTGCAAAGCGAAAAGCACGAGGTCCACTCCCCATGGTTGCGATATGTGATGTATCCCCAAAAACCTGCTTCAATTCATCATCTCCCCCATTTTTACTTACTAAACCTAGATGATACAAGTAATCACCATCTCCTTCCCTTAAGGAAGCCATTCGAGGATTTAAATTTTTCATGAAACTTGGTCTTTCTGACATAAGGCATAGTTATTTTTAAGAATGAAAATTACATCAATAACAAACAAGTCGTCAATGGGCATAAGTGCCGACGGTTACGGGTTAGAATCATTCAGCCTTGATAGGTTCGATATTTTTACTTTTCTTTAATAAAACAAATATTCCCGCTATTACCGCGATAAAACCTATTAGTTGATAAGAAGTTGGTATTTCTTTTAGAAAAAATATTGCGAAAAGCAGACTGAATGCTGGATACCCGCCTACGCTAATGGGTATAGCTTTGCTTATGTCTATTCTTTTAATTCCTTCGTACCAGAGTAACTTTGAGAGATGATAAATAAAGATTCCGTTCAATAAAATTAATGGCCAATAATTTGATAATTTTTCTAAGCTTGTGCTTTGATTTTCGAAAATTAAACTTATTGTTATTAATGCAATCCCTCCAAGAAAACTTCTAATAAAGAGAATTGTTGACGGAGGTCCAACCTTCAAAGCTTTTTTTGCGAAAAAATTTCCAATTGGATAAAAGAATGTTCCTGCAATTATTAATAAATCTCCTTTATTTATACCGCTATTCCCGTTATATACGATGAAAAATGTTCCGATTAATACTATCAGGGCTCCAATAGTTTTCCTTAGTGTGATTTTTTCGATTGAAAATAGTCCGAAGATTAGGAAGGTAAACAAAATTTCGCTTTGCAGGAGGATTGTTGTGTTTATTCCTGAGGTTTTGCTACTACCGGTGAATATAAGTACTGAGGGGATTATGATTATGAACAAAGTTATTCCCAGAGTGTATTTGATCGTATCTTTATTTTTTAAACTCTTTAGATCTCTCTTAAAGAGAAGAAAAATGAATAGGGTGATTGATGCAACTAACGCGCTTAATCCTGCGAAAAGAATTGGTGGTAAGATTTTTGTTGAATAGGCTATTATGATAGGAAAAAGAGAATACATCAAAGTTTCCCCAAAAATCATAATTTCTCCTGCATTTTCTTTGCTGATTTGTTTCATTTTGTGATTATGCTAGAATTTTATCAGATTCAGCCAAAGGGTACTAGATCCGAGTGGCCAGCCAATTGCTATCTTAATCTCGTGTATGAAAAAAATCTTTCTTGTCCCAAGTTTAGTTTTACTACTTGCCGCTTGTTCCACAGAAACCGAGATAGATCAGAAGGAATCTGGGCTTCAAACTTATCAATCTTCCGCTTATGGATTTGAATTTCAATTCTCGGACGAATGGATCTTAGATTCTACAAGTTTTGAAAACCAAATTGTGTCATTAGTTCTTGAGAAGAGCGCTTATGAGGGGACCAATGTGAGTAGCGCCTCTTTCATCGTCGGTGTACAGCCAGAAGAATCTTTAGAGGCTTGTTTGAGTGAGGATATTAATGCGGCGATGGCTGAACCTTTCAGCACCGATCATTTTGAGATAGTGAATGGACTCACTTACTACATTACTTCGGGCGGGGAGGGTTCGGCAGGACCTGATTACAGCGCCAGATTCAAGCGTGCTTATCGTGAAGGCCAATGTTTCGAAATTGTAGAAGGTATGTTTAGCCAGAACATAGGTTTTTATGGTTCTGACACAACAGATGCGGTGGATGATGTTTGGGCCCGTCTCGATTCTATTTTTCAAAGTTTTAGTTTTGAATCTTAAGTGGCGCTATAAATTGGACTTTTTCGTAAAAGCTTGTACAATAGTTTGGCTTTAAGAAATTCACGTATGGATTTTGTTAAGAAAATCTCTTCTTTTGCTCTGCTTACGGCTTTGCTTCTTGCCCCTTTGCAAGGTGCACTGGCTAGTGCGGTGAGTACCCCTTGGCCCTCGTCGGATTCAACGGGGGTCGATATCTCCGCGGCCATTCATGCTCTTTATAGTGATTTTGATCCAAGCGGAATTGCTTGGCACAAGGGAAGAGGGACCTACATTGTTGTAGATAACATAAGCGGGATTGTGGTTGAACTGGAAGAGGATGGAACGATAGTTAATAGCTGGGATGCCGGCGCGTACGACCTTGAAGGCGTCACAATAGTCGACAATTATGATTCAAATATAATTTATCTTGCAGATGAGACTTCCAGTACTGCGATTGGTTTTGACTTGGAAACGGGCGTCATAACCGACGAAGTTTTTAGTTTTGCTGATCATGTCTACGCAAGTTCGGGATTGGGCCTTGAAGGACTTGAATGGATACCAGATGGCGTCCATGCTTATGGGGTTACACCGCTGGGTGGACTTTTTTATGCCGGTTGGCAGGTTGATGGAGATATATTTGTTTTTGAACCGAGCGGTACAAACACATCTACTTATTTGGAAGAAATACATACCACGAGCGGTTACTCGGATCTTTCCGCGCTCGATTACGATGAAGATTCAGGAATTTTGTTTACGATTTATGATGGTTTGGATACCTTGGAAGAACGCGCGCCAACCGGGGAACTTTTGGCTTCTTATCAATTGCCCGGCTACAATCAAGAAGGGATAAATGTTCGCAGTGATTGCTCGGAAGGCGTTGCCAAAGTAGCAATTGCGGAAGATAGCGGGAGGATAATGCTTTACGAGGATTATCCCATAAGTTGTCCTGTTATTGATGACGATGACGATGGAGTTGAATACGCTCTTGACTGCGATGACGACGACGCAAGTATTAGCGAAATGCAGACCTATTACCGGGATGCCGATTCTGATGGTTATGGGGACGCAAGCGTGACCGCTGAGGTGTGTAGCATGACGGTGCCTGCCGGTTATGTGACCAATGCCGACGATCTTTATGACAATGCAAGAATAGAGATTTTGGGTGACGCCAGAGACAATGACGGCGATTCTGATTTGGATGAAGATGATACGTTAGCGGAAAACGGACTACACCCGCTTTATTCCGTTATGGATCCCAAAAGAGAGTATCCAATAGAGGAAATTTCTGCTTCAAGTGGCAAACTTTTAGTCCGATATTCAGACAATTCACGTTATGCGTACAAGACATCGGTTTTTTCAATCGGCGCCACGTCTTGTAGTGCGGCCGCAGTGTCTTCCACATCTTATATTCTTGTGCACTGCAGCTTCGGCTATGTTTTAATGAATGGACTCACCGGAGAAAAGATAGCTAAGAATTTTTTCAAAGGTACCTTTGCCGCAAATAGATGGGCTATTTTGAAGGTTGGCACTTTGTGATAGAAAAAAGATACAACCGATTTAGTACATCACATCCAGTTGGCCTGCGTTTAGGTCGCCGAGATAGAAATGAAAGTTTAGGGTTAGACCGACTTTTGTGGCGGTGAAATCTCCATTTGTGTTGCTGTCGATTCCATAGTCAAGCCCTTCAAGGGCAGTCACTATCTCTGCAATGTCGTCTCTTGTTACAAGCCGATTGAATTTGTAGGCAACCCATCCACCGGAAAAATCGTCCCATAATTTTACTTCGTCATCGAATACTTCGTTTAAAATCGGCATTAATTCATCATTTATTAAAATCCCTTTTTCACTCGTGGCTTCTATTTCGTCTGTTTCCTCATAACTTATTTCAGCTTGAGTCTTTGTGTCCGGGTGAGAGTTGCCATCCGTGAAACCGTCCGCGTCCGTTACGCTACAAATTCGAACTTCGTACGTCATTGCTTCCGAAGCGGTAGTGTTCGTTCCGTCTTTAGTACTCACTTGAACGGTTTGGGCGGTATTATTCATCGGATATTCCACTATTAATTCCGGCGAACTTAAATCGTCCGCAACGATGTAGTCGCTCACGTCACTTTTTTCAATGTCGCTAAAGTCTGTGATGAGTCCATTGTTATTTCCTAAATCTCCATTCGCATCCAATTTTACAATCATTGCTTCGGTATATTCCATTTCCGAGCCAAGTAGCATGTACTTTATTCCGGTGTACCAAGTTCCCGTTATCGCGTAGCCGGAGTCGTCGGTTTGCGTTACGGCGTAACCTTCCAGATTTTTCGTTTCACCAACGACTTTCCCCCATTGATAATTAAAATTCTCATCCAGTTTTACTAAAACAATATTCGTTGTAAGGGGAATAGCTCCGGCGCTATCCATATATTCCATGTAGTTAATATTATTTCCCATTATGACGTAACCTCCGTCTGAGGTTTTTCCTATCGTGGGGTCTTCAAGATATCTTTTGATCTTAATAGTTCTTGCCCATTCCAATTCGCCCTCGGAATCCAATTTGATGCCTATAAAGCTCGATTCTTTGAGGTAACCCTCTTGTAAATCAGTGATGTTGTCTTGAGACGTGGTGCTTGCGAAATAAGCTCCAAGCGCCATATAGCCGCCATCATCGGTTTGTTCGGCTGCGAAAAAATCTCCGGCCTGCAGATGCATTTGAGAAGTTCCCCACGTGAAACCTTCTTCTTCGTCCCCCGTGACGGTCGCGAAATCCAGCGGAATATTTTCAAGCCCGGTGGCCCAATCAAAATCTCCATCTTCGTCTAATTTGATGAGAGCCGGAACCATTTGATCGTTTTCTTCCACGAGCTGTACTTCCCCAATCAATACATATCCGCCATCCTCCGTTTGTTCCACGGATTTCGTCATATCCTCTCCACTTGTGATTTTTTTGAGCCAATTAGTCTCACCGTCCGCGGAAAAATTTCCAAGCGACGTCACGTGAATTACATCAGCTACGTCCGGTTGGCCGACTAATTCTCCGGTTTGTCCCGACATTGTGAACCCGCCATTTTCGGTTGGTATAAGTTTGGAAGGTGCATCTATGCTCTCCAAGCCAACCGTTCTTGACCAAATTTGATTACCGTTGCTATCAAGTTTTATGATGAGATCATTGCCTTGGCCTTCAAGATTTAATTGTTCTTCGTCCGTCATAAAATCGCCGCTAACATCTCCGGCCACAAGATAATTACCGTCTGTTAACTCTGTGATCGCAAAACCCTCCGAACTGCAGTTATCAAAAAGGTGGCTCCACTCTTTATCCCCGTTTTTGTCAGCTTTAATCCAAAACATACTGTAACCACATAGTTCACTCGGATTAAGAGTGCGTCCGGCGATTATGTATTCGCCGCTTGTGGTCTGTGCGATTGAGAAAGAATCCGCCGTGTCCTTGAGGCGGTACGATTTTACGAATGTTGTCGCCTGTATCGTTTCCGCGTCTCCGGAAAAGAAACTCGTTGAACTTTTGTCCGTGATATCTTCTTTCAATCTATAAATCATTTCCGCCATTTCTCCGCGTGAAATATTTTTTGAGACGGAACAAATGGTAGTCGGAATTGCATTAGACGCTTCCAATTCTTCTACAAACGACTGATACCAAACATCTTTTGGAGAAGTCTCATAGCCAAAAGCATTCGTGATAATTTTTGAAGCTTCAGCAAAATTTATATTATTTGCAGGTTTAAAAGTACCGTCGGAATAGCCAGCTACAATCTCGTTATTCAAAGCCTCACAAACGTATGGATAAAACCAGTCACTTGAGGACACGTCGGATAAAGTTTTGCTTGGCGTGCATGTGGAAATTTGGTCCTCGGTAAAAACCGCACTAATAATAATTTTAGTGAATTCGGCGCGATTGATAGGATTATCCGGTTTATAAGTATTGTCTTCGTATCCTTCTACAATCCCCTGTGATTGCACATAGTTTATCGAATCAAAAAAAGGACTGCCCGAACTTAAATCCGAAAAATCCGTATCAGTATTCGCATAAACGGAGAGTAAACTCACGGCAAGAATGAGAATACCTGAAACAATCGCGACAAGAAGAGGTTTTTTATTAGGCATGGTGGGGAAGTTATACTCCGGTTAGCAATTCTCCTATTTTCAGCGTGAAGTTGCAAATAATTTGCGAATGATCTCGTTTTATTGATATTCTCTTAAAAGAATTTAACAGATGTTTATGACTGTACACATTAAATGGCTCATCGTTGGATGTCTTGGTGTTTTTTTATGCCTTGTCTTGTGGAGCACTTCTCAACCGAAAGACACTCCTTGTTGTGAGGACACACGGCTCGAGATACGTGAGCTTATGGATGGAATAGGGGCGGACGTCTATCCTTATAATGAAGAACAAATTCTTACGGAGCTTTGGGAATATGCCCATGACAATCCGGATATCGCTCTTAGTCTCAACGTGACAGACGCGGAAGGGAATATTGTGACCAATAACTTGGAAGAAGGAATCCCTCCACTAACGGTTACACTGAATATTTTCTCCTCTGATTGGACGGAAAGTGCCACCTTTACGCCGCTGAGTGTGGACAGTGTGTATTTGCTACTTCGAGAGTGAGCATGAGATTGATTGGAAATGAACTTTAAGCTAATCTGCCGACATGAAAATGCTCATTTTTGGCAAAGGATATATCGCTGCAAAGTTTAAGGACTGTTTTGGATCTGAAGCCGAGATTTCGAATGTCCGTATTGAGGATTTTTCCAGCGTTAAGGCTGAAATTGAACGGGCAAAGTCGGACGTGGTGGTAAATTGCGCAGGTAAAACGGGGAGGCCGAATGTAGATTGGTGCGAGGATCATAAAATGGAAACTTTATTCGGGAATGTAACGGCTCCGCTGATTTTGGCGCGGGCTTGCGAGGAGCTTGGAGTCTACATGGTACATGTGGGGAGCGGTTGTGTTTATGAAGGGTATAATGACGGGAAAGGTTATTCGGAGGAGGACGTTCCCAATTTTGAGGGGAGCTATTATTCAAAAACCAAGGCTTGGAGCGAACAAATGCTCAAAGATTTTAACGTGCTTCAACTTCGACTCCGTATGCCTTTTGATTCCGTACCCAGCGCGCGGAATTTTATCACGAAGATTACTAAGTACAGCAAAGTGATTTCAGTGCCGAACTCCATTAGTGTGTTGGAGGATTTTATGAAGGCCGCCAAGGCGCTTATTGGGAAAAAAGCCGTGGGAGTCTACAACGTGACAAACCCGGGTACTATAGATCATAAGGCAATTTTGGACATGTACATTGAGCTCGTGGATCCAAACTATAAATATGAATTGTTTTCGATTGAGGAGATGGAAAAAATCACAAAAGCCAGGCGATCCAATTGCGGACTTTCTGTTCGTAAATTGGAGAATGAGGGTATTCATTTGAGGCCGGTAGAGCAGGCGGTTCGGGAATCTTTAGTGGAGTATAAAAAAAATCTGGAGAATGGAATCGGGATGTGATAGAATCGGTTTGTAAAAATTTTTCATGCTAAAAGTAAAGTTTAATTCCAAGAGTTTGGTGCTACATGATTTTGCGCCCTATTTTTTCTTGTTGGCGATTGTGACAATCTTGGTGCTTTTCTTTTGGGTTATTTCCCCCTTTCTTAGTGTTCTTGTTTACGCCTCCTTGATTGCGATTATATTCACGCCCATGCATAAATGGTTTTTAAAAAGAGTACGAGGTCATGTCGGAGTTTCTGCTTTTATCACAACTCTTTTAGTGACGCTCATGGTGCTCATACCACTAGCCTTATTTAGTTATTTTGTCGTTCAACAAGCGGTGGATGCATATGCAGTTTTAGACCAGAAACTCATGGACGCTAATTTTAGAAACCTAGAATGGTCCGGTGCTTTCTCGGATATTCCACTCATTGGGAATTGGTGGGTTAGTTTTACCGAACGTTATGGTCTGAAGGGAGTTTTTGAAGGACGTTTTGATGTTCTGCAGCTTGTTCAGGACTTTGGTCAAGCCATTACAACTTTCGTCGTTGCACAGAGTGGCGCCATTGCGAAAAGTTTTGGAACCTTCGTTGTCTCACTGTTCATCCTATTGCTCACCACCTTCTTTTTCTTGAGAGACGGTGGGGCAATTGCTGAATTTGTTAAGGGAATGAGTCCATTGCCTCAAAAATATGAGAATGAAATTGAAAACAAGTTGCGAGATACTACTTATGCTATCGTAATGGGAACTTTTGTGACCGCCCTTGTTCAAGGGGCAATAGCAGCGTTGGGTTTTGCCATTGCAGGGGTGCATAACGTGATTTTCTGGGGGACGGTTATGGCCTTCACCGCGCTCGTTCCTTATGTAGGAGCTTCTATAGTATGGTTTCCCGTAGCCTTGGCATTCTTACTGCAGGGCCAGCTTGGTTGGGGACTTTTCATCCTTATTTGGGGCGTGGCCGTGGTGTCTGTGGTGGATAATATTATTCGTCCGGTACTTATTGGGAATCGCACAAAAATGCATCCGCTTGCCACCTTTTTAACGGTGCTGGGTGGAATTTTCGTATTTGGTATCAAAGGAATTATTTTTGGTCCGATAATCCTCAGCCTCACGGTTACCATCATTCACATTTACCGACTGGAATATAAAGCGGTACTGCGCTAATTTCTAATCCGCGTGTCTTTCGGCGAGTTCAAGTAGACTTCGGATGGTAACTCCGGTGGCTCCGTATTTAGTGGTAGGGGTGGGCTTTTCTACCCAGGCACTACCGGCGATGTCCAGATGGATCCAGGCAGTTTTATCGTCAACGAAATGTTTGAGGAAAGCGCCGCCCATAATAGATCCGGCGCGGACCCCCTCGGTTGCGTTGATGAGATCGGAGAATTTGCCCTTACACGCTTTCACAAAATCCTCGTCGAGCGGAAACGGCCAAGCACGTTCACCGGTTTTTTGGCTACATTGCATGTATTCATCAATCAATTTTTGTTTATTACCCATAATTCCCGTGATGTGGTAGCCGAGTGCCACAGTGACAGCCCCCGTGAGAGTGGCAATATCCACCATAACTTTGGGTTTGATTTTTTTCACCGTATAAGAAAGGCCATCGGCCAGCACCATGCGGCCTTCCGCGTCCGTATTGTTGATTTCAATTGTTTTTCCGTTGTAAGCCGTTACTACATCGCCGGGGTGAACGCTGCGGTCGGAGAGGGAATTTTCAGCGCAACACAAAACTCCCACAAAGTAACCCGGCAATTTTGCTTCCGCTATGCCTTGCATGATTGCGATAACGGTTGCCGCTCCTGCCATATCCTGTTTCATCTCTTCGATATACCCGGTTGGTTTTAAGTTGAGCCCTCCCGTGTCGAAGGTGATTCCTTTCCCCACAAAGGCGACATTTGCTTCTTTGGACTTGCTCTTGTTCCGGTATTCTAAAATCACCATGCGAGCGCCCGTGTGAGCGCCTTGTCCAATGGCGTAAAGCGCTCCGCAGCCCATTTTTTTAAGTTGTTTATCGTTGAAAATAGTTACTTTCATTTTGTGTTTTTTTGCAATTAAAACGGCTTCATTTGCAATGTCTTGAGTATTTTGATTCCCCGCACAGGTGTTCACCAATTCTCGCGTCTGGGCACTCACTTTCATAAATAAATTCGCCTTGTTTAAAATTACGGATGTTTTTTTGTTAGTCGTTGTCACAAAAGTAAACTCCTTCATTTCCACCGTTTTTTTATCCGGCGTTTTGTAACGTTTGAATTCGTAAGAACCCAGTGCCACTCCATAAGCAAAGGCTTGGAAGTCAGTTTCTTTTACCCAGGCCATTGCCGTTCGGGCTTTTGCAGCGCGACATAAATCAATGAGTTTTGCGCCCAGATGCTCCACGGCCTGAGGGACTTCTTTGCCCATTTCTCCACGTCCTACCAAAACGATACGTTTCCATTTTCCTGTGTCTGTAAAAAGTGTTAGTGCCTGCTCATCTTCGCCCTCGAAATCTTTTGCCTTCAGCCGTACTTCTATTTGTTTAGTCAGAGCGCCGCCCAGCGCCGATTTTATAGTTTTAGACAGACCTTCGCCTTTAGCTAAGACTAAAAAAAGAATATCGGCGGAACTTGGAGAGGGGGCGAGGGCTATTTTCATGGTGCGATATGGATTAGAAGCGGTTGTGCCCAGCTTACAATACGTGACCTTGGAAATCCATATTAATCAAACGAGATTCATGTTTAAATGAATTTATGAAGAAACATCTGCTGTACTATTTTTCCGCCTTTATATGTGGGATGGCCGTTATGGCGGTAGAGTTAAGCGCGGCGCGTTTGCTTGCGCCATATTTTGGAAACTCGCTCTACGTCTGGACAAATGTCATCGGGCTGATTATGGTCGCGCTTGCGGCCGGATATTATTTCGGAGGCCGGCTTGCCGATAAAAATCCCAGACGAGAAGTATATTTTGCCTTAATTCTTCTTACGGGCTTTTGGACGGTTCTGATACCGTTTTTTTCGCCGCTGCTGTTTGAGCAACTTACTACAGGTTTTTCCAATTTGGCGCTTGCAGTGAAATGGGGGTCTTTTTTTGCTGTAACTTTTTTATTCGCGCTCCCCATGTTTTTACTTGGCATGATTGTGCCGTTCACCGTGAAAATGGTGATTCAAAACGTTGCAAAAGTGGGAAGTCTTTCCGGAAAAATTTCCACAGTTTCCACACTTGGAAGCCTGGTGGGGACTTTTCTCCCGGCCTTTTTGCTCATCCCGGTGTTCGGGACTACCAAGACGTTTATTTTTATCGGTTTACTGTTGATTTTTTTGGCGGCCTTCGGACTTCGCAAATGGTGGGTTTTTATTTTAGCCACTCTTGGTCTGGGACTTTTTTGGCTGGTGCCGCCGGTTTATGCAAATGATGCCGTTATTTATGCGAAAGATTCTCCTTACGGTTATATTTTTGTGACGGAAGATGCTGAAGGAGTTCGCCGTCTGCACATTGATAATCCGCTTGGAACGCAATCCATATATAACCCCGCGTCTGTGCTACCTGAGGAGCACTATTATTATTCTTACTTCGGGGTTTTGCCGAGCATGATTGAGGAACCCAAAACAGTTCTTATTTTGGGTCACGCGGGAGGCAGTTTCACTCGTATTTTTAATACATATTATCCGGAACTTGAAATCACGGGAGTGGAAATTGATCCCGCAGTTACGCGCATTGCCGAGGAATATATGGGGCTTTCGGATGCAACGGTAAATATTGTTCACGCAGATGCGCGGACATTTCTTTTAAATACGGAAGAGCAGTACGATTTAATTTTGATCGACACCTACCATGCTTCAAATATTCCGGCTCATTTGGCCACGCAGGAATTCTATGCTTTAGCGGCCAGTCATCTGGATGAAGACGGTATTTTAGCGCTGAACGCCGCTTCGGACGAAGGCCCCTTTCTAAACGCGCTCGCGGCAACGCTGGCCTCTCAGTTCGAATTCGCGGCCTATCTCAACATTCCCGACAGTTTTAATGCGATGATCATCGGCTCCAATAAAGCTTTTGATTTTTACACCGATTCTCCGGAGGACCTGGCGGGAAAGAGGGATTACCTTTATCAATACCTCACGTCCGTCACGGAGCTCATTTCCAATTCTGAAATTTTCACCGACGAAAAAATGTCCCGCGTGGAAATTTTCACGGAGCAAATGTACATGCAAATTATAAAAGAATTTACACTACGTTGAAGTCGGGTACGGGTACTTTGGAATTCCAACTCATAAAATCTTCATCAATGATTTGGCGAGTATTTTGATTAACATGGTGCCAAAATTCAATTTGTTCTTCACCCAACTTCCATGTTAAAAGAACAGGTTGGTTTTTATAAAAACTTGGGAAATCCAACACGCCTTCCACCGGGTTTTTAATCATGCAGCCCACTTGCGCCAATTCCTCGTTGCAGAATTTTAAACGATTAATTTTATTGCGAATTTCCACTTCGGAAGTTCCGTCCTCACTGGCTTGAAAACTCATCAACTTACCCCAAATTACCTGAATTTCTTTTAAGACGGGGGCCACAAAAACCAAAGTCCTATTAGCCTCCTCCAGTGTAAACGTTCTTCCCATAGAGTGGAGTTACCAACTGTTTAAACGTTCCGTGCACAAAAAAGTTACAGTGACATTCAGAGCCTAACACTTTTGTGTTAAGATTAAAACGTAATTCTCTTACCACTTTAAACAATGATACATATCGCAAAAGATTTTTCGAGTTTGTTAGGAACTCTGGCGGGTTTGTCTGACGCACAGCTCAGCACTCACTTCAAACTTTACGAAGGGTACGTAAAAAAAATTAACGAAATCGAAGAAAAACTTATGACGGTGGATAAAAGTTTGGCCAATTATTCTTTTGGAGAATATAGCGAACTCAAACGTCGTGAAGCAGTGGCGTTCAATGGAACTTATTTGCACGAAATGTATTTTGAAAATATGAAGGGAACGCCGACGGAGGGAAGCGATGCGCTCAAAGTCGCATTGGAAAAAGCCTTTGGAAGTATGGAAAATTGGGAGAAAGATCTGCGCGCCTGTGCGGCTTCCACTCCGGGTTGGGTACTGCTCACATATAATAAAATGGATGAAATGCTGCACCACTACATTATGTTCGAGCACCACATGAACTATCCCGTGCACCAAATTCCGTTAATGGCATTGGACTGTTGGGAACATGCATTTATGATTGATTACGGCGTTGATAAGCCGAGCTATTTGAATGCATTTGTGAAGAATTTAAATTGGGAAGTTTTAAATGAACGCTATTTGAAGGTAGTCCTCTAATTTTAGACAATGTCCCAAATAATTTTTTGAACAAGGTGTCCGGGAATCGTAAAGCCGGACGCTTTTTTGTGACCGCCGCCACCAAAGAGGCCGGTGAGTGTGGAGAGATTCATAACTTCGTCTTGAGTGCGGAGTGAGCCTTTAATATTTCCTTTGAAATCTTCGGTGAGCAGTATGCAGAACTTGGCTTGTGGCACGTGATTGAGATAATTCACAAGGCCGGAGAGGTCTTCGAGCTCGGCATTTTCCTCCTTATAATCTTGCTCGGTCACGGCGGTGATCACGGCCTGTTTGTCGTTTAGAGTGGCGCGGGAAAGGGCGCGGCCCCAGAGACGGAGCTTGGGGATGGAAGCGGTGTGAAATTGCTCTTTTACGGAACGTTCCAGGTCCGCGCCCAAAGCTTTAAGCCGTGCCGCGATGCGTAGGCAGTCCGCGCTGGTATTGGAGTGCATAAAACTACCGGTGTCGTAATAAAGTCCCTGCAGCAGGGAAGTGGCCATGGTTGGCGTAATGGACCAGCCGTAATAAGAAAAAAGCAAAAAGAGAATGAAGCAAGTGGCCGGCGTGTCTGCCATCACAATATTTGTACTCCCAAAAAAATCATTATTGGGATGGTGGTCAATATTAATGAGCTGCACTTTTTGGCGATCTAAAAGTTCCGGTTTTTTTTCGTGAAAAGCCATGAGCTTGTGACCGCCGCAATCCACCGTAATTACCAAATCAAAGTCACTCAAATTGAAGTCCTGCACATAAGTGTCCGCCTTGCGGAGAAAGAGGCAGCTTTCCGGGACAATATCCACGCTGGCGGAAGCCACAGTCTTTCCCATATTTTCCAGTGCTTCCCGCAGCGCAAGGTTTGCTCCAATAGTATCTGCATCCGGACTTTTATGTGAAATAATAAGAATGCGCTGCGCCTCCAGCATCAGCTGTCTGGCTTTATCGAATGCTTCTAAAGGGAGGGACGTGTTCATAGAAAATATTTCAAGCGGTTATGCTAAGGTTTTTTTTGGAGTTTGCGAAGAGCGTACGGAGCCTTTTGGCTTGCGGTATTTCTGAGTGATGTTTAGCTAGTCCTAAGCGTCGGTTTTTTGCTTGGAGACATATTCATAGGCCATGTAAGCGGCTTTGGTCCCTTCGGCAATTCCTACAATGGCTTGTTTCCACTCAGTGTCAGTGACATCGCCAGCGGAATAGAAACCGGGGATATT
>Ga0265292_1000959_pt1 | contig 29805 bp, 25 predicted proteins | sample Munlanlewell296A_FD_189080 | JGI IMG/M metagenome (GOLD analysis project Ga0265292, IMG submission 189080) | Leachate microbial communities from a municipal landfill in Southern Ontario, Canada - Leachate well 296A | ecosystem: Engineered > Solid waste > Landfill > Unclassified | place: Canada... | reverse complement strand
CGGTGCCACCGTTAACGCATCTTTATACCAGATTGTATGCGAGCCAGAGTCGTTTACATTTAAACTAAAGACACGGAAAAAACGTGATCGCTGGGTAGAAATTCCCGTTGCAACCTTGTTGCAGCGGTGAAAAATCGGTCGCACAATTGGATATTTTCTTTGGGTTGTTTTATCGGAGCCAGCATTTTCACTGATTGGTACAAGAAGAAACACAAAAAAGCGGATTAATAAAAAGGAAGCTCCCCGGTTGGACGAGTTTCGCAGCTGGCTGATGCTAAATACTTTTTTAGATCAAGGAGCTGAATTAGTTATAAATGATTGACAGGAAAACAGCTTTTTTGTAATATTAAAATACGCTAGGAAAGAACAATCTATGGAGGTTCTATGAAAAATTCATGGATAAGTCCACAGTTGCAGGTTCTTGTTCGGAGTTCGCAGGAAGAGGCCGTACTGGTGAATTGCAAATATTGGAATCCATCTTCGGGTCCTGACGACGAGTTCTCCTCATGCTACTCGCACACGAACCCCTGTAGCATACAATGCAACACACAGGGAGCGACGTGACATTGAATTTGGAATAGAGGAACTGACTGAAAAACGAATTTAATCCGCCCTTGGCTTCTTACGTAATCATTTCGCAACATACAATTTGGCTCCCCCTGGTAGACATGTTCAGGAACAGGCAAATTAAGGTTGATATAAGCCTTCAATACATTCAATCGGTGTTTTCTTGCCTTAAAATAGAGCCGATTTTTGCTTGAAGTAATTTTGCAGGGATAATATGCTAGGTTCCCTCGAATTAGGGTTTGCTGTGTTCGGTGATATAATAATGCAAATCAAATAATTTTGAAGAAGTAATGACATGGATAAAAAACCAAAACTGACCCAAGGCCAAGCCAAAACAAGGCTTCGTTTAAAGGAACTATTTGAAAACGAAGTTTTTAGCAAAGAATTTGCTAAGATTAAGACCCTTTTAAACAATAACAAACGCAATAAGTTGCTGAGGAAATTTGCGGAAAAATACTTGTTAGAATATGAGCCTGGAAGCCCACTGGTGGATTTGGTAATGGAGAGAAGCCCAAGGCTAAACAAGCAGATCGGACACGAATTAGACGTTTGCCAGCTATATGATGAAGTGGATGAGTATCTTAATGAGAATTTCCCTCTTGATTTTAATATCCCGCCCTCAAGGCATCCACACAAAAGAGCACAACTTAAGGCATTTCCTATTCACATGGGTATTAGCCCTTATGCGACGAAGCGGGACGTGTTGGACTTTATTTCAAAAAGATGGGGCCACATTAGGTATATGCTGGATGCTTATCTGGAAAATCCAAGAATTATTAAAAGAAAGCCAAAAACGGCTAGAGATAAGTTAATATGGAAAAGCCAAAAACTATCGGCAACCCAAATAGCCGCTTTAGTAAATAGAAGATATCCTGATGAAAATCTTACTTATTCTGATGTCAATTCAATTCTCTACTATTTACGCAAGCGACGGCAATCAAAAATAGTGTAATACACTTCGTTTTATATCCCGGCTGACTTCCTTGCGTTAGGCTTTGCTTAATGGAAACAGGCAAGGACATTTTGTTGGGGCCTAACGTAGCCCTTTCACCCGAAGATCTTAGTAAGCTAACGGATCTCTTCGCCATTTTTATAAAAATCGACCAAAGGTTAAAAAATGAAAGCAAGAATAAGTGAGATACAAATAACGCCGATTAAGGCTAAAGACGGGCTGGTGGCGATTGCCAGCCTTGTCTATAACGATGATTTTTATCTTGGATCAATCGGGCTTTATACAAGGCCGCAAGGCGGGTATAGGTTGACGTACCCAACAAGGAAAGTGTCCAGCGGTAATTTTAACCTTTTCCATCCAATAAACAAAAGGATTGCCGAGGAGATACAAAATTCCGTAATCAGTAAATTTGAAGAGGTAATGAATCTGTATGATCGACACAATAGTTTTAACCTTAAGTAGGGATATGTATCACTTAACCGATCCAGATAAATTTGAACCATCGGCACGCTGGATAAATGACACTACCGGTCGTTTGGGTAGTAGAGCCTTTATCGCGTCCAAGCAAAATCCGACAAGGTCTGACTTGCTTAACGGTATTTATAAACCTCGCCTTACGCTAACCAATCGTTTTAACCATTTGAGAAGATGGGAGGCAACTTTGAAGATTGAGTTATCATTACCTAAACTTCTTTTTGGCAATAACTTCGATGAAATGCAAGATTCCGATTTTGGAGCGGTCACTAATAAATTAAAGCAACGGTTAAAGGAAATGGGCGTCCGTGTTTTTCTGCCACTACTTATCAATGCTCCCGTGTCAGCCGTTCACTATTCAAAAAATATACCCTTAACAGATGGGACAACCCCTCACTACCTGATAGGCAAAATCAAAGAGGCAAATATCAAGTTATCACTTGATGTAAATCAGACAGACTACCGCAACGACGGCCACTGTTATAAATGGCATGCTAACTCATACGAAGTAGCTTTTTACGATAAAATCAAAGATCTTGAAACGGCTAATAAAAGCGAAAAGCGAGCAGTCGAAAACGATAATGCTATACAACTTAATCTATTTGAAGCATTTGAGGGAAGAAAACGGCTAGAGGTATTACGAATGGAGGTTCGGCTCAATAAACGGCAGAAAATAGGACAGCTGTTCCGCTTGCTTGGTATTCAGTCAGAGCTAATCTATAAAAACCTGTTTAATTCAACTGTCTCAAAAAATGTTCTTTTGCATTATCTTGATGAACTTGAGAGCAAACGTCTTGCCTTATTTGACTACAAACCAGCAACGCAAAAAGCCTTATTGGCCGATCTTATTATTAAAAACCCAAAATTAGGTATGAATAGAACTTTGCAGCTTTACGGATTGAAACAGGTGTTTGAAGCGGTAACACCTCGCGAATTAAGAGCAATGTTTGGTAATTACTGCCAAAGGAGCTGGTATAGGCTTATAGCAGAGGCGAAGAAGGTAATTCTGCCTGCCACAACAAGTCCTTTAAGCGTAATTCGTAAACATTTGACCAACTTTGAGCCGTTGAAACTAGTTGATTTTCAAAATGCCACCAAAGACAGGATGGGACTTGATAATGCCTGTAAGCCATTGTAAAGTAATTGTAAATGAACACACAAGAATACAAGTTAGCTCAAGAACTTGTCAATGTATTAAATGTATAAAGGGTCAATGTCATGACTATCTATCGCTATATCAAAGCGGGAAAACTAAAAGTATGTAAATTAGGTAAAGAATTTAGGATAGAGAAAATAGATTTTGAGCGATTCATGAAGGAAGCGAAAGGGAGATAATAAATATGGCAACATTACAATTTAAAGGAAAATCGGCAGTTTGGAATCATCATCTTGCTGTGCCATATCATACTCTTGATAAAGATAAAGAAAAGTCACGAAAAGGCGATGATGCTTCAGAGAATCTCATTATTGAAGGCGATAATCTTTTAGCACTAAAGAGTTTGCTCCCCAAATATCAAGGAAGGGTTAACTGTATTTATATTGATCCTCCATATAACACTGGCAAAGAAAACTGGGTTTATAACGACAAGGTAAATAATCCCATTATTAAAGATTGGCTCGGATCTGTAGTTGCCAAAGATGACCTTACAAAGCATGATAAATGGCTTTGTATGATGACGCCTCGTCTTAAATTATTAAGAGAATTACTTTCCGATGAAGGAGTCATTTTTATTTCCATTGATGACAATGAATTGCACAACTTGAAGGCTTTAATTGAAGAAATTTTCGGACAAAATAGATTTTTAGGGATGATCACTTGGATAAACAGAACAAAACCAAAAAATATGGGCAAGGCAAAATATGCCTTGCAACAGAATACTGAATATATCTTATGCTATTCAAGGTGTCATAAAGATAATTTTAATGGATTTATATTACCTGAAACATATAAAAAAAGGTACCCTTACAAAAAAGATGGAAACGAATATCGTCTTGAGGAAATTCAGCAAAGGAAAAATCTTGGCTCGATGCGCAGAAACTCAATGGTATACGAATTGCTAGGAATTACCCCAAAAGAAGACTATCGATGGCAATTAAGTCCTGAGAGCAGAGATAAATTAATTGAACAAAACAAATTAATTAAAGAAAGAACCAAAATATACGAGATAATTTTTAAAAAAGATGAAGAAGATTCTGCTTTCGAACCATTTTGGAGCCACAGGGAAGACGCCGGGACTGCGGAAAGCGCAAAAGAAAGCCTGGAACAGTTATTAGAATGTGATGAAGTCTTTGACAATGTAAAGCCCGTCGAACTATTAAAGCAATTATTTACCTTTCTGCCGGAAGATGCTTTATTTCTGGACTCATTTGCTGGTTCTGGGACAACAGCTCAAGCTATTCTGGAGCTAAATAAAGAAAGCGGAAAAAGAAAATTCATACTCGTTCAAATACCAGAGAAGATTGATAAGGATGCTCCAGCGTACAAAGCTGGTTTCAAATGGGTACACGAAATAACTCGAGAACGAGTATCAAAAGTAATTAAAAACTACAAAATAGAAAGCGGCTTTACCTATTACACTCTCGGTCCGTCCATAGATGAGGTATCTATTCTTGCCGGCATACTTCCAAAATATAATGATTTTGCTAAGTATGTTTTCTATCTTGCTACAGGCAAAAATCATCCTGATGACAAAAAAATAATAGAAAAATATTTCTTTGTAGGAAAAACATCTAATGAATCAATCTACCTTCTGTATGATCAGGACCTGGATTCATTAAAAAAACTTTCTATCACTCTTGATTGGGCAGAGAAAATACAGAAAAAAGACCCGGGTAAAAAGATTATATACGCGCCGGCATGTTTTCTGGATGAGGAATATTTGGATAAGTTTAATATAAAGTTTGTCAGCATCCCATATAATCTTTTTGAGAAGAAATAATTTTATGCTACTAAAAGACTATCAAATAAAAGTAGTCGAGAGGTTGAAACTCTTTTATTCTGAGGCAAAAGAACAAAAAAATACCATCGAAAAAATTGACAAGAATTTACGGGGTAGTCTTTCGTATGTTGACGCGCTTTATAGAGCATTGAGACTTGATTTTGCAGATCGTCCTGAGAATGGCCTGGGGGAAGTATATCCTAGATTTTGCCTTAAAGTTCCGACTGGTGGAGGGAAAACGCTCTTAGCAATAGAAGCTATCCGGGAGTATCAGAATCTTTTTGCTCAAAAAAGAACTGGTCTTATTGTTTGGATTACTCATAGAGATACTATTTATAGGCAAACAATAGAAAAGCTAAGAGATAAAAATCATGTCTACAGGCAATGGCTGGATCAATCCAGTGGGAATAAGACGCTTATAATTGAGAAAGGTTATTCGTTGCGAGAGCAAGATGTTAAAGAGAATCTAGTTATTCTGATGATAATGTTGGGGTCGACGAATAGGGCTACAAAAGAAGATTTGAAAATTTTCCAGGATAGTGGTGCTTATGTTGATTTTTTTCCTAGCGATAATCAATATGATAAACACCAAAAATTATTAGAAAAAATACCCAATTTAGATTTTATACCAGACAGTCTGTTTAATAGAAAGATTGTGAAAACAAGTTTGGGCAATGTCATAAGAACTACAAATCCTTTGATAATAGCGGATGAGTTTCACACAATGTTTTCTGATAATGCAAAAAATACTATTGATGGCCTGAACCCTTCAATGGTTATTGGTCTCTCCGCTACGCCCAAAGAGCGGAGTCAGATGAATGTGCTCATTGAAATTACGGGAAAAGAACTGTGGGCACAAGATATGATAAAACTGGATATGCACTTACATTCACCGACGGTAAGCGAAAACTGGCGAGAAATGCTAAAAGACATAAAGAGAAAAAGAGAAGTACTTGAAAGGGAAGCAATAAAACTAAATTGCAATAAAGGCATTTATATCCGTCCCATTGCGCTTATTCAAGTAGAAAGGACTGGTAAAGATCAAAGAGGAAAAGATTTTGTGCATAGTGAAGATGTGAGGGAGTATTTAATTGAAATAGGAATATCAGCTTTTGAGATAGCGGTTAAGTCTAGTGGGATTGATGAAATTGCAGAAGAAAAATTATTATCAGAATCAAGCGAGATTAGATATATCATAACGAAAGAGGCTCTAAAAGAAGGCTGGGATTGCTCCTTTGCTTATATTCTAGGAATCATACCTAACGCAAGAACAGAATCGTCTATGGCTCAATTAGTCGGTAGAATTCTGAGGCAGCCTTATGCAAAAAAAACAAGCATCAAAGAACTAGATGAGAGTTATGTGTATTTTACGAGAGGCGCTACACAGGACATATTAGGTAATATACAGAAAGGATTTCAGCAGGAAGGTTTGGGCGACTTAGTGAAAAATATCAGTCCAGAATCTGGGCCAACAGGGTCAAGAAAAATTAGAACTAAAATTAAACAGGAAATATTAAAGAAGTACTCAGAGTCATTATATTTGCCAGTCTGGGTTATAAAAGTCGGTAATTCGTACAGGCGATTTTCTTATGAGATCGATATAAAATCAAAAATCAGTTGGCAAGAATTTGATTATGCACAATGGATACAAATGGACATATTGCCAGTATTGGCTAAAACGAAGACTGCCTATGAGATTGTAATTAACCTAGATAGGTCTGATTTGAAAGAGTTAAATGAGGAAGATATTGATATTCTTGAAGTAAGTTATCTTGCCCGCAGAATTACAGATGTTGTTGAAAACGCTTTTATTGCCTTTGACTTGGCTAAAGATTTTATAAGAATACTTGGAAAAGTGAAAGATCAAAAGAAGCTGGGAGCTAATAGCGGTTTTATCATACAGGAAATCGTAAAAAAACTAACACAAGAAAAAGAACGGCAAGAGCAAGAGCTGTTTAATTCTCTGATAAAACAAAAGAAACTAACCTTGGCTGTTTCGTCTGATAAAGCTATAGGGTACTCCATACCCACGGAAAATGAAGTCTATCCAGAGGGCTACGAAATGTTCGCAAGAAATCTTTTTGAAAAATCAGACAAATTATCTATGAATACGCTTGAAATGAAAGTCGCAAACTTAATAGATAAAAATAATAGTGTAGTGTGGTGGGTCCGAAATGTGGCAGAAAACAAGGCTTGGTATTCAGTGAGAGGTTGGAAAAAGGGGAAGATACGGCCTGATTTTATTGTAGCTAAAAAAGGTAAAAATGATACATTGGAACTTGTATATGTTATAGAAAGCAAAGGAGAACATTTGATTGATAACCCAGACACGAAATATAAGGCAAGCGTTTTCGATAAAATAAATAATGAAAAAATTGAAGACATTGGATTAAATCTTGTTAAATTCAAACTTAATAAGGTGTTTCAGTTCGAGTTGGTCGGTGAAGGGGAAGAAGAAATAAAGATTGCTACTTTCTTAAATAAATAATATGAAGGCCATAATCGTCGCACGAGTTAGCACGGAAGAACAAAAAGAAGCCGGTAATTCATTGCCTGCTCAAATCGCAAGGCTTAAAAAGCATTGCCAAAACAAGGGTTTCGAGGTAGCAAAAGAATTTAGCTTTGATGAAAGCGCATACAAAGATCAGCGAGATGACTTTGATGGTATTCTTGATTTTGTTATCGAGCAAAAAGAGAAAGTAGCTGTTTGTTTTGATAAGGTAGATCGGCTGTCCCGCAACATATTTGATAAGCGGGTTTCTCTGCTCTATGAAAAAGCGTTAAAAGACGAAATTGAACTTCATTTTGTATCTGACGGACAGGTTATCAATAGCCAGCTTTCTGCAGTAGAAAAATTCAATTTTAGTATCAGCCTTGGCCTTGCTAAGTATTATTCGGACGCTATAAGCGATAATGTAAAAAGGGCGCAGGAGCAAATTGTGCGAAATGGAAAATTTCCCGGCTGGGCTCCTTATGGTTATAAAAACATTACGAGGGAAAACGATAAAAAGGATATCATCGTTGATGAATTTGAATCCCGTGTTGTGCAAAAGGTTTATGAATGGTATGCGACCGGCGCATATTCGATGAATTTGATTTGTGACAAACTAAAAGTAGAATATGGCATTAAATGGTCAAAGGGCTTTTTAGATAACGTCCTTAAAAACACTTTCTATTACGGACTTATGGTTTGGAAGGGTAAGACACATAAACATACATATCCGCCGATCATTACTTATGCGCTGTTTGATCAGGTTCAACAAGTAAAGGCTGGCCATAACAAAAAGAAATTTAAATATGCAGGGCTTCCTTATGTCTACCGGGGTCTAATTCGATGCCAGCATTGCGGGCTTGCCATTACACCCGAAAAGCACAAAGGGCATATTTACTACCATTGCACCGAATATAACGGTAAACACGGCGCTAAGTGGCTTAGGGAAGAAGATATAACCGATCAATTAGGCCAGGTGTTCAAAAAATTACGCCTGCCGGAACCTATCATGGATAAAATTGTAAATACGCTGAGAAATGTCCATGAGGATAAAAATCAATTCAGGGATAAGCAATTAGAGGAATTATCAAAAGACCGGCAAATCTATGTATCCAGAAGTGACAATTTATATGTCGATAAACTCGATGGGCGAATTACTGACGATACCTATGACAGGTATTATCAGTCCTTCAGGGATAAGATTGCCGAAATCGATGCAAGGTTAGCGTTATTGCAGGATGCCGAAGATAATTACTATATCACCGTAAAATACCTCTTGGACATTGCTAAAAGGGCTTATGATCTGTTCGTACGTTCGGAAGTTGAGGAAAAGCGGCAGATTATCAAGCTAGTACTTCCGAACCTTAGAATGGATGGTAAAATTTTGCGGTTTGAAGCGCAAAAACCGTTCGACTCACTGCTTGTTTTTGCAGATAGTCAAGAAATGCTCCCCGGGCTGGTTCGTTTCGAACTTTTAAGATCGTCATTCCAAACACAATTCATGGGTGCAGAAGCCGACTTTAAAATGGTGCGGGATTACCCAGCCAACCACCATCATCCCTATATAGTCTCTTGCGGTACGCTTGGTGTGTGTGTCTTGCATTGAATAAATAAAACTTTGAAGCAAAGATATTATGCGAAAGGGAAATGGCCTGGCCTAACGTTTTTCAATTTTAACAATGTCTTGGCCTTACGAATAATTTTAAATTTCATAAAAAATAATTTATCTTGCCCTTGCGCCTTGGCCCAAGAAAAAAGACGGAACAAATTACAAACTAATCTTATAAGAGAGAAGTACACTACAAAAGCATATTTAAAATATGGCCTGCGAAAAAATATTTTTGATTAATTAATATTAACAACTATAGACAAAGTTCCCCTCCCCACGAAAAGTGCTCCACACTTTTCTCCCCAACTCGTTAATCGCGCTTTGCTTCGCATTATCATAAAACTTAAGGTAAAAGCACGATTAACTCGCCCCACCACCCAATCCTTTGCCTTCTAATGGGGCGGGGAAATAATAAACAAATATTTTGCGTAATAAGATCGGCCAACAAATTAAAAAAAACACTCAATCAATAGCTAAATAGCACCTAAACTTGCAAAAATATGTGGTACGGCATTCGTATCACTCTTAAATATAACCGGATGTTCATCAAAATACTCTGAATTGTAGACATGACAAAAAAATATATCCAAAAAACGCCTCAACTCATCAAGTGAAGCATAAATAAATTTTAATGGGGATATTGATACAACCCCATTCCCACCTGCCTGCGAAATCGAAATTGCATATCTCGCACTAACCCTGGAATTAAAAAATCCACATAAAGCTTTATCTGTACCAATATTATAGGTGACCAATCTATCGTGATTAGAATTTGTTAAAAGCGACGGAATTCTCGGGCGATGTGCCACTAAATGCCTTAAAGTGAGAAATACCTCAAAAAAACCCTGATAGGATTTTATAAAACTGCTTATATCAGCATACTCCTTGCCAGTCGCAAAAAAATCAAAAACAACACTGTTTTTTTTATTGCCATCCAATCTTATGCTTAATACATTCTTATAAGGAATCTTATAGTAATACACAAGAAACCATGCCAAATTATCAAACAGAGAACACATTAATACAAAAAAATAATTCAAATAATAAACACTCTCGATAATCGCATGATATTCACTTGGCTTCTCCTGAAATAAAATTTCTATTTTATCTCTAGTATCAAGAAGAAAAGAAAGGATATTTCTTATCCCCCAGCCAGCCTCCAATGGCACTTCCTTATAATTATGGCCATCTACCTTGTATATAAGATTGAGGTTTTTTGAAAAATAAAACGGTGTCTGATTTTTAATCTGTTCCGCAAACCCATCCAAGTTAATACCCCAAAGGCCAGCCTCCCCACAATTACATATAGCCCTAATCTTTCTTAGAACATCTTCAAGCGTGACCACCTTGGCTTTCCCTGCATAATTCTTTTTTCTTTTAATAATAGTTTTTAGGTGTTCTGCATTTGTAACATAATAATCCGCAGGCATCATTCCTGCGATTTTATACTGCAACAAAAACTCCCTTAAAACAGATTTCTCAATTTCCCCTATGGTTTTCTCAAAAATATCATGTGAGGCAACTGTATGCTTTTTCCCTTTGTCATCAAGCCAAGAAACATCCTCTTCCTCAATTAAATAATTAATAGTTTTTACTGGGAGTTCTTTATTATTACTAATCGACACCAAAGAGATCTTATCTAGCCCATTGGACAAATTAATAAGTAAATTTAATAATGTGCTATGTGGGTTATCCTGGAATAAAATTTCGTCAACAGCAATCACTCTTCCCATATTTTCACACTCTCAAACAGATCACAATAATCATACAACCTTATTATAATACACACTCATATTTATTTGCGACCAAAAAAAGCCTGCCCCACGGGAGTGGAAGCAGGCAAACGATCAGTGAGTGAGGAGAGCTTTGAGCTCTGTCATAAGAAGATTGTGCGCGCGGAAATTGTGCAGGACGCGGATATACTCGAGGAAAACGGGACAGCGCGAGCGCTGGCGTGGGCCGCACGCAACGCCCGGCAACCTTTTGCCACAGGAAAAGCACGGAGAGAGAACAGTAGCCACCATAACTAAATCACCCCCTTACATAAAATAACTGAAACACGGCCAACTAAATCAGACGGCACCGAAGCGCCGTCACCACAGAGAAAAACCACAACTGGAATGCGCCGAGCAACTGCCTGGCGGATGGTATAAAGCGTGCCGCGTGAAGCACCGTGCATAAAAGCCACGATGACCGATGACGCTGAAACCAAACGGCGGTTACGGGAAAGCAACGCCGAGACAGCGTGCTGGCGGGAAGCGCCTGGAGCCGATGAGCCCCACACCACCCTGCCCCCGGAAGCCATGAACTGCTGAACCAACGGACGGACAGAAACAGGGAAACCCGCCAACGACTGCCATGCCGAAAAGATGACACCGGAAGAAGCAGTGTCATGCTGAAGCAAAGCAGAAAGCGCGAATGCATCAGCACCCAATGCGCCACCCGAAGCAACAACAAAACCACGTGACAGATAAGAGCGGACAACTGAAGAAACGAGCGGAGCAAAAGAAGCAGGGAGCGCACGGGAACCCACGACACCAACCGTACTAGACATAAAACACCTCCTAAAGTATGCCTGCTGGCGAAAACAAAACGAGAACCGCCGCAGGCGAAACTTTTAAAAGCATTTTTTTGCCGCTGTCACCCGCAGAGAGCGAGCATTTCATTGTGTCTGATATGGCAAGCGAACGGAGGGCGTTAGGAGCGAAAAATCAATCAAAAATTATAATGCGATTTTTTGCGACGACACGAGGGCGAACCGCACATACCTTAATTATAATAATAAGTGCGGGGCGTCCCTTGACAGCGAAAAGGCAAAAAAATGCTAAAATTGGAATGCTGGGGAGCTAATTATTTTTTAAAATAAGCAAGAAAAACGTCAAAATAAATAACCTTAGCATTGTATTTAGGTAAAACCTCGTGCAATCCCCGGTCATCCGTAACAAGGGTAAATCCATTTTTTATACTTGTCTCAGCAATCAACGCATCCTGAAGGTTACTCTTCTTTTTTTTAATTTTATCTAATGCCATTACGATTGGTTGGAACAGATTATCATCGGAAGTCCAATTGCATTGTCCCCAGCAAGAAACGCCCCATACCGCCGATTCTGTTGGGACCATTCTATCGCCGCCAACTTTTGCTTCGTCCATGCGTGAAACATCAAGCACAGCAGATTCCGTAGGGATTTGTAGCATGGTTAAAACCGTAAATATTTTAAGAAGCTTACTCCTTTTTGGCTCTTCACATCGGAGGATTTCATCGCGCTGAATATGAGTAACATAATATTCGTTGGCAGCAACCATTAGCAATTCGACGTCAATGTCATTTTCAACTATGCGGTTAAAGGCAACGGTATCAAGCATATATTTGCTCATATATTATTCCTCATTATTGCCGACAACAAAAAAAGGGGATAAATCCATTATGCCTGCAACACTTCAGATATGCTGGTTGCTTCTTTAAAATTAACGCCTAAAGCCCTAAAATGGGCCTTCCCACAATCAACCTTTTTATTCTCCGATTCCCTTCTCTTATCCCTATCTAGAGTACTTTTTGTTTCGCGCACCAGGTATAACTTGTGGCTATTTTCAACAACAACTGCCCAATCTGGGTTGTAATCTCCCACGGGTGTAGATATCTTAAACCAGCGGGGCAGTTTACAAAAGAATTTAACTCTCTCATCACTATCAAGCCGCTTAGCAATGCCTTCTTCGACATTTGATTCATATGTGATGTAGTCATATGGAGTTCGGTCATCGCTGCTTGTAACCGAATAAAGCCTGTTCAAATATTCTTCAACATCTTGTTGCTCAAATAGTCTCATTTCATAATACTGGCCGGAAATTGGTTCATACTTAATCCCATCAACGACTAGTTCATTTAACGCTCGGTTAATGTTCTTTGCCGCTTCTATCATAAACATTACAGGATTTACAGAAAAGTCTTTTAGCCTCCCAGATTGTTTAAGAATCTCAAATAATGTCCCACGGGTTAATTCCGTTTCCCGTTGAAGAAACGCTAATATATCAGGCAAGGGCTGTTCGTTGCTAACACTGTATATGCGGTTGCTAGCAATTTGCCCGCCCTCGACGCCAGCTTCAGTGATATCTAGGTCTCTCCTGGTAATTTCTATTTGGACCTTCTTTATCTCGGCTATCTTGCTAATTTTGTCTACCGCTAGCTTAATTAAGTCTTCTGTTTTAAACTCAACTGAATAACGTGTTTTTTGGCTAATTTTGTCCCATAGAGCTTTAAAGTCGGGATTTAGTTCAACTCGCTTGTTATATTTAACTGGCTGCCTTTTTCGTGCATCCTTCACAAAATCACGTGGTAAGTATTTCTTCATGCGGCCAATTATCCCTTCATCCATACCCATGAATTCATCAGGCAGATTGAGGCTGAAACCAACATTGTCTGGTCTGAATGTTTCTGTAAATTCACCATTGCTATCGATCAAGCCTTCCCCCTGAATATGATCCCAGAGTCGTTCCGATTCTTCCTGCGTGAGATAAGCAGTCCCAGCAGGGTTAAGTAAAGGGGTAAATGCTATTTTAGGAATACGACCAAACCTAAACTGACCATTCGGGTCAATTGCGGCTTCAATGTCGGATTGCAGTCCTTTAGCAAAGTTCTCAAACGATTCATTAGCAATAACCGTAAGACGATTGATCTGCTCATCATATACTCGATCACCATTATGATCGACTGGTAAGCGTAAACCGCGTCCGATCGTTTGCCGACGTTCTCGATCAGTTCCCATTTCTCTTAACGTGCAGATCTGAAAAACATTTGGGTTATCCCACCCTTCTCTAAGAGCCGAATGGCTAAAAATAAACCGCAGCGGCTCCTGATTATCCAGCAATCGCTCCTTGTCTTTCATGATCAGCTCATAAGTTTCGTCATCTTTTGCCGTTTCCCCACTTGTATCCAGCTCTTCAACTACTTTCCCTTTCTTTTTGTCAGCGGAAAAATAACCATCATGCACAAGATCGGCCTTATGCGTTATTAACCCTTTATACATCGGCATTTCGCTTATCTCCGCATAAAGCTCCTCAAACCATTGTGCCAGCTTCCCTTTCTGCCGGTTGCCATTTTCATCATATTGCCGATAGCTTTTGACATGATCAATAAAAAACAGTGAGAGAACCTTAATCCCTTTATCTTTCATAAGCTTCTCTTTGGCAAAATGACGCTCGATGGTTTGGCGAAGCTGGCTCTTCATGCGCTCATCGCCCATCCCTTCCATTTCATGATAGAGTTCAACCACTTTACCGTTTTGAAATTCTATATATTCATTTCCGGGCTCGGCATTAATATTGGTTAGTAAATATCCATCATAATCAGATCGATTGGTTTTTTCCGCAAGATCTGTACCATGTTTTATTTTAATTTGTTTTTCTTTTGGCCCATTTGGAGTATCTTCAAATATAGTAATTTTTGCCTGAGGGGTTTTGGCTGTTTTGGGCCAGTATCCAACCGCATCCAAGCGCACCATTGTTCGATTAAAATCATCCCCGCCACTAGCGTCCACCACTTCTATTTGCTTAACAATCTTCATGTCGTAAGCGCGTATAGGATCAAGCTGATAGAGTAGATTAAATTGGCTAATATGCGTTGCTGAATAGCGCAAGGCAAACAGAGGATTAAGATTACTAATAGCTTTCTGTGATTTTGGAGTATTATCTACACTTTGTGGCTCGTCAATAATCAGGATTGGATTAGTTGCCCGCACATACTCTATTGGCCGGCGGCCGGACATTTTATCTTGCTCTTGGTGAATGATATTTAACTTTTTCTTCTGTTCATTAGTGAGAGAAGAATAATTAACACTTTCGCCAGCGTCTTTCTGAAAAGCCTGAATATTAATAACCATGATCTGCACTTCGTTGTTAACCGCAAATTGGCGAACTCGACTTAGATCCTTAGACTGATAAACAAAATCATCAAAAGCCACATTGTCATATAAACCCTTAAAATGGTCTTTCATAAGCTTGATGGAGCTAGTAACTCCCTCGCGGATAGCTACAGAAGGGACAACAATAATAAACTTTTTGAAACCGTAAAGCCTGTTTAATTCAAATATAGTACGCAGATATACATACGTCTTCCCCGTTCCAGTTTCCATTTCGATTGAGAAGTTAGGGAACGAATAAGCCGAGTCATCCTCTCTTAGTGCGCGAGATTTAGGAATATTATTGCGCGCTTGTATTGGGTGAAGATTTTGAAGTATCTGCTCCGGTGTCAGGGTTAAATTATTACCAATTCCCAACTCATCAAAAAGAGTCCCAGCTACTTTACCAAAGTCTAATTTTAAGCCAGCTTGTTCCAGCGGCAACCCCTCAAACAGGTCAGTTACGCTTTTTACGGCTTCTAACTGATATTCAAGGTTGGAGTCATATTTCAATTTCATAAAACGCTATCCTTATACAGTTCTAAATACAATCTGATTCGCCTTTTCCCGCCCTTGATTGCGAGCATTAAATGTTTGCACTGCATTAGCTTTTAGCTGGTCATTCCCTTTAAACGCGGAATCAAGACAGATGAACTGCATTGGATTAGCATCGGCTACGGCATTTATCAGTTCTTTTGTTACTGCATCAGCAAGACAAATTAAAAGCCCACCTTCAGCAATAGAAAACACAGGGATCCCTACCAGAGTTATTGTTTGCACTTTTTCCGTAGGCATAAATCCGGCTTTAATTAAGATCTCATACAATAGATCTTCTGGCGTTGCCTTTGGATCAATGTGATCAATTTGTAATTCGATCTGTTTGGCAATTCCCTCTACAGAGGTTTCAGGGTCAAGCTTTTGCCACTGTTTGAAGTTTGATTTATTGAGCTTTAGCACTTTAAATCCTCGATCTTGCGCAGTTTTTGCATCTAATTCAAGCCTGCCAGCATCTTCATCATTGAGCTTTTTTATTACCCGCCGAATGCGTTCTTTACCGATGTCTGCGATAGTTTTATATCCCGCTTTAAAAGCTTCGCTATCTTCGGCGCATGGTTCTGGAAGCTGGACAAGAATATATTTACGATTTTCACCATCCTTGTTAAGGTCAAGCACGGCGTGTGCCGTGGTAGCGGAACCGGCAAAGAAGTCAAGAACGATGTCAAAATCATCAGATGTGGGTATTATTTGAATAATTCTTTTTATTACTTGGGTTGGCTTAGGATTATCAAAAACCTTATATTCCATTAACTCTCTTAGATCGATACTGGCTTTTTTACTGCCTTCTACATCTGTCCAAAGAGGTGAAGGTCGTTTTGTTTTACCTTCCAAATAAGTTTTTACATACGGCCACCACTCTCCATTTTCTCCTTTTTTTCGCTTTTTCCAAACAATAAAGTTTTCCTTAATAAGCCTTTCAACGCCTTTCTCATCAAACCTCCAACAACTCTCATATCCCGTAGGCCCAATTGGAAATACTAAGCCGCCATCGGGATTCTTTACAGGAAAATACAATTTGGGCCTATCTTCCCGTCTGTCATTACTTCCTGTTTTTCGTAATTGCCATAAAGCATAATTTCCTTTTTCATCTTTTCCCTCATAACGTTCTACATCGCTATCACTTAAGGGCAACCCTGCTAGTTCTGTTTCCGTGTTTTTTGAATAAACAACTGTGTAATCAAAAGAAGACCCTAGGCCTCCACTATCCTGACCTGTTGTCTGTCCTGTAGCTCTAACAATTGTACCTTTATAATTCTCTTCTCCAAATATCTCATCACATAGCTTTCTAAGATTGTTTATCTCATTATCATCAATGCTAATAAATATCATTCCATCGTCTCTCAGGATATTTCTTGCCAAATATAATCTCGGATACATCATATTTAGCCATTTTGTATGAAAACGACCTTCATTAACTGTGTTAGTGCTAAATTTCTTCCCTTCCCCGTCAATTAGTCCAGCATATTCTAGATAGGTTTCGAGGCTTTCAGAGTAGTTGTCAGGATAGATAAATTCCTTGCCGGTATTATACGGCGGGTCGATGTAGATCATCTTAACCTTGCCGTAATAACTTTTCTGCAAAAGCTTCAAGACTTCTAAGTTATCTCCTTCAATAAAGAGGTTTTCGGTGGCATCAAAATTGACCGATTCTTCGCGAAAAGGTTTAAGCGTGGCATAGCTCGGCGTTTGTATCAGGCGCAGGGCTTCTTTCTTGCCCGGCCAATCCATGCCGTAGCGCTCACGACGACCCTCGAAGAGATCAGAGAATTTCCCCAGCTCTGCTTTGAGCTTCTCATAATCAATAGACTCAACCAGTTCGCCTTTGTCGTTTTTGGTTTCGGTAAATACTGTAGGGAACAGCTGTTTTAACCTGGCACGGTTTTCTGCCGACACATCCAGCGATCCCCCATTAAGTTTTTTGGGTATTTTGTTCATATTTTTCTCCTTATCAATCATTATATTACTTTCCAGGCTATCGTAAATATCGGCGTTTTTTCTACTCTTTGTTTTAAACGTTTTTCTAGCTTATTCAGAAGAGCGTCTTTCTGCTGTTCCACAAGCTTGGCCGCTTCGTCATAACTTTTCCAGGCAATATTGCGCTTTGCATCTAGGTCACGGATCTTCTTCTGAAAGGCTAATTTTTCTGGCAAGTTCGCAGCCATCCTAGCTTCTTTTTTTAATACCAATATCTGGTCGTCATATTCCTTTAGCTGGAGTTTTAAACTCTTGCGCTTGTCTTCCGACCAATTATCCAGTTTCCCTATTTCATCATCAAAATACTTCCCGTTCCTTTCGGAGATTTGCTTAGATGTTTGGGAAAACAATTTCTTTTCAAACTTATCCAGTTTATCAATACTATCAAGCGACAAAGCATATGGAACAATTGATTTTGTGGAAAGCATAAAGATTTTTTTAATAATGTCCGAGTCAATCTGTGCCCCTGCCTCATCAAAGGCTGAGATGATCACAACATCTTCAGATTCCAGAGATTCCATAGAATAACAGGCCATCTTTAGCACGCCGCTCCTGCCAACCAGGTTCTCAAGAACAGATATTTTTGCAGGATTGTTCGAATAATCGAATATAACCTCAGCCTCTGAAACTTGCTTATCCATTACCTTCTTCAATATTTGCTGGGCAAGCGGGTGTCCAGGTCGATATATATGAGCATCTTCTACATTCTTGCCAATTCTATAGGGGCCCGGATCAATACTTTCATTGCGGAAAGGATTGTTATTTAGAGTGAAAGAATATTCGCTTTCGGCAAATTCAGCATTCTCGCCTAAATAATACTTTGTAACCTCCCATAACCATCTCTCATAAGTATCTAAATAGGCTTGGCTCTCATTTTTATTAATTTTAAGCCGCTCATGCACTTCTGAATCAAAGTTTTCCAGCAACTTCTGACGAGTATCCGCCATATTAATCTGAATACTGTCATCCATTTCTGTTTGAAGTTTATCAAATGCAATATTAATTTCTTCGTTTGTACGGCAGGTTTGGTATATACCGGCAATCCGCTTTTCAAAGTCCACGCCTGACTCAATACAGCCTAAAACCTCATCGCTCGCGCCAAAGACTCCCTTAAACAGGTTAAATTTCTGATCTAACAACTCATAAACCCGCTGATCAGCTGCATTCTTGCGGTTTACGAAGTTGATCACAACCACGTCATGCTTTTGGCCGTAGCGGTGACAGCGGCCAATACGTTGCTCAATCCTCTGAGGGTTCCAGGGCAGATCATAATTAATAACCAAGGAACAAAATTGCAGATTGATCCCCTCTGCCCCAGCTTCTGTAGCAATCATAATTTCCGCCTCATCCTTAAAATAATCGATTAAAGCCGCCCGAATGTCAGCTGTTTTTGACCCAGTAATTTTATCGGTATCCTTATGCCTGTCTAACCATTGTTTATAGACCTCTTTTGACTTATCATCATTATTCGAGCCATTGAATAAAACTATTTTCCCTTGATATCCATTATTAGCCAACAAATTATCGGCCAGATATTTTTGAGTGATAGTTGATTCAGTAAAGATAATGGCCTTCTTTTTAGCACCAAGCTGACTAGTCATTTCAAAGCCTTTTTTAAGAGCTATCAATAGCGCATCGCCCTTTGAATTGGTATAGATTGCTTTCGCTAGATCGCGGAATCTCTCCAGATCAGCTTTTTCCCGCTTCATAGGTTCAATATCTTCTGCAGTTAATTGGTTTTTCTTCTTTGTATCTGTTTCATCCTCATCATCCTCATAATCAATCCATTCATCGGACATTTCCTCAAACGCCTCAAAGTTTTGCTCGATCCCCGCCATATCGCCATCCGGAGTCGTTTTGAGTTTTAGCTTTAACTCTTTGATCATTTTATCCAATTTATACACCAAGCCATTTAACGTACTGGCTATCGCAAACGAGGAAGAAGCCAAAAGCTTTCGCAGGATCAGAGTCATTAATTGGCGCTGACTAAATGGCAGAGCATATAGTTTAATACGCTGTAGATATTCCGACATTCCATCATAAAGCTCAATTTCTTGCTCAGTTGGAATGTAGTCTTGTGTAATAGGCTTTCTCTCAGTGTAATTAATATATTCCAAAACCTGCCTGCGCAAAGTCCGAATGCAAATTGGCTTTAAACGATTTTTAAGCTCTAGAAACATTTCTTGTTTTGGCTCAACCAGGCCCAGCTCGCTCTCGTGAATATCCTGCTCCCGTGATACGCGCGCGTAATTTGCCTTAAAGCTTTTTAGATCACCAAATACATGATCATCAATAATGCTGACCAGCCCATATAGTTCAAGCAAAGAATTTTGAAGCGGAGTTGCTGTCAATAATATTTTAGGGACTTTAGCTAATGCCCCTTTTATTTCACGCGCGATCTTATTACTGGTTTTATATACATTTCTTAAACGATGCGCCTCGTCAATAACGGCTAAATGCCATTTGGTCTGCTTGATATATGCTGATTTAGCCCGGGCAAAATGATAGGAACAGATAACAATAGTATCTTCTTGGTCAAAAGGATTCAGATTTCCATTTTTGATATATTGATTAAACGATTTAGTCTCAAGAATGATTGAGGGAATAAAGAATTTCTCCTGCAGTTCCGCGTTCCATTGCTTCCGTAAGCTCGATGGAACAATAATTAGCATTTTGCGCTTTCTTTCCGCCCATTTCTGAGAAATAACCAACCCCGCTTCTATCGTTTTCCCTAACCCAACCTCATCAGCTAAAATCGCTCCTTTTGAAAGCGGGGAGCGGAAAGCAAATAGAGCTGCCTCAATCTGGTGAGGGTTAAGATCGACCTGAGCATTAGAAAGAGTTGAGGATAATTTTTCTAGGCTATCCGAAGCACAGCGTTTGGTTAACTCATAAGCAAAATATTTAGCGTGGTAATCAGTGATCGTCACCTATGCACCGCCACATACACACCAATGACCACCGCCGCGGCCGTAATCACCTTATACCAATTACTTTCCCACCAGTCAGGCGTCTTGTTGGTATCAACGTTGATGGTCTGTCCGTATTGTACATCGCCGCAATAGTTTTTGCCTGCCAGTGCCCTCGCCTCTTCGGTAGATTTGGCGGACATTACTGCCCAGGTATTATCTTTTAGGTCGTGCTGGACAACATAAATTGGCCGCGGGGTTATAAAAACGGCCACTTGAGGATTTTTGAAATATTTTGAAAATTTGGTATCTAATTCTTTGTCCAGCATGCCCAAGGTTTTTCCGCCGGCAACAATTCGGCCAATCAGCGGCAGGGAGATGGAGCCATCGGGAGCAATGGTTTGCTTTGTATCGAGATCGGATTGGCCAACCAGCTTAATTTCGATGGTATCGGAGGGGGCAAGCCGATATTCATCGGCAAATCCAAAATCCCAATGACCAAATCCCAACAAGGTGATTATTATTAATAATATGGAGATGGGTTTTTGCATATGCCCTCCAAAAAATTCTGGCACAAGCTGTGCCAGAATACGCACCTAATTATATATTTAAGCTTATCATTTCCATTTACCTGCAGCATCCCATTTCTTGTTAAATTTTTCTCTTTTTGCTACCGCCGCCAACGGATCAGCAAAAAACCTCTCAATTTCCCTTGCTACGATATTTAACTTTTCTGGAACCTGCTGGACACTGCCTTTTCGCAAAAATGCGCGCCACAAGATTTGGCGATCGGATTTTTCATCATAAATTTCTTCCGCAAAAAAAGGTCTTCCTTTTGGCAAAGCAGTTTGGCGATGGCGAAATGTCCGAGTCAGCGCCTTGGATAAACGGTTGCCATCAAAATTAAACTGGCGGGACATCAACCATAGGTCATAAAAATCTTTCATGCGGCTGTTAAGCGCGCCGAGCTTGATAATTGCTTCAAGTTTTTCGCTAGCTACCCCTTCAATCGGATACCCTTTTAACTTTGGTTTCGGCATATCCAATATTACCGGGTAATCGATTCTTTGCGGATTGGGATATATCACGTCCCCAAAAGCTACATCAATCTGCATCGCGATACGGGCTTTGCCTAAATAGCCCGCAAATTTTACCCGTACCCCTTCATAATCCGCATTCTCTTTGATTTTTACACCTTTAACCTTTACCGAATCAAATATCACTCCATCAGGCGGCACGGAAACCAAGCAGACCTCGCGTATTACCCCTTCAATAGCTTTCACTTTGTTACTAAAGCGAGCGGTAAAATCAATGTCTAAGGTCGTACGTCTTTCTGGCACGTCCCAAACCGCAAACATCAATGCACCTTTCAATACAAATTGGTCAGCATAAATGGATTGGCTAAATCTATAAAGAAATCGCTCCATACCATAATATTGCAGGACTTCTGAAAACGGGCGTCCAGTTTTTTGGGCAATGTTTTGCAGTCGGGTTCTAACCGAAGCCTGAATATTCTTGATAATTTTCTTCAAATGATTGCCTCTAATATTGGTTTGATGATGCGCTCAACCCGACAAAGCTTGGCATAAGACATAATCTCTTTTGGCTTTATCCGTTTTTCTGTAACCGCAGTTTTTAGGGCATCGCGCGCAACATCCATTCCAACTTTATTGCGAAATTTAAAACAATCCACCACTGCCCGGGCAAGGCAATAAACCCTGATCCGACGGCTACCAATTTTATGCTCTTCCAGCCCGGCCTTCCAAATATTGGGCGCAAAGCGGTAAAATTTGACTGGCGGATAATGGATTTTGTTTGCATGCTTCCCGCGCGGGATAGCCATTTCAATATTGCGAGGGATTTCGCTGGTTGCGTTGTGAAAAGAAAGTGCGGAAATAAGGCAAATAATACCATTTGGCACCTTGATTGAAGCTGCCACTAGATCAGGCTTTGCTAGCTGAGAGCCCGCAGATAGCTGATAAAGGCCCCGATCAATCTTTTGTAGCTTCCCGGAATTTATAGCAGACCTAAGGATTGCCTTACTAAAACCAGCCGCTAGTATCTCGGCATAACTTGCCAACCCTCCCATGTTCTTAATAAAAACCACAAGCTTGATAACTATATTTTCCATAATATCCCTACCTATTCCTAGACATTTATAAACAAGTGTATAGCATTAGGCAAGCAAAAACAATCGCTATTTTTGCTTATCTCCTCAAATACACTTCCCCAGAATAAACCAAAGCATGGTTTTTGATACGCAGTTCAACTTCGTCAATTTTAACATGCAAGCCCGCCAATGTACTGTTTAAGTCGGCCAATTCCCGCTGGTTAGCTTGCCGTTTTTCTTCGCTTAAAAGTGCGGCTCGGCCCAGCTCAGTCAATCCGTCACCAGCTTCAAGCTCTTGGATGCGGGCATAAGCTTTGGCCGCCTCAACCTGCAGGGCAAAAAGCTCGGCAGAATCTTTGCGGCATTGCAGGCTATAAGCGCCATCAAGAGAAAGGTTTTTAATTTGTTCCAGCGATGCAAAGCGTAAAATCAGGTCACTGCCTTTTTGCTCGATTACCTTAATTGTTGGCTCAGGCATTTTGCGGGCAGTGGCACGGTCCAGCCCCAGTAATTTGCTGTATTGGGGATTCATCACCAGGTTTACATCGGTCGGCAAATGCACAATCCCTGAGATTAAAACATTGGGACGAAGCTTTTGGAGCAGCTGGTCATGAGTTTTATTTTGAAAAACTATGCGGCGGGTTACAATGGGAATAGCAGTGCGTTTTACACGGACGTTCTCTGCAATAATATCGGAAGAAAATTCTTCACCGATGGTATAAACATTTTTATTGTATAAAATAATCAGCCGCTGGTTATCGACGCCCAAGATTTCGCCCTCCCCTTTTACTGGAGATTGGGTTTGGGTAAAGACACCTTCAAATTCAAGATATGCATGATTGTTGTAATTTTTAAATTCCTCAATCGCGGATCCCGGCGTTGCCAAAAGCCAGCGCAGGGAACTTTTTAATCCGTATTTTGAGAGCGGCAAAGCCAGGATAATCATCAACATCAGGACGCCAAAAATAATAATCTCAACCTTGGAGCCAGATTCGGGGCGCAGTTTAGGGTTTTTGGGGATAACGTCGCGTCCCTTGTCGGGCCAAAACATTTGGGAACCACGGCGATTGAACATGTCGAGGATTAGGTGGCTGATATAGCCGATGGAAAAGGCGGCGAGCCAACGAGGAGCCAAAGATGAAATTCCAAATCCAAAATCCCAAATCCCAACAAGGAAATGATTTATTATTACAAGCACCAAAATTATAAGGGCAAAGGCAGTGGAGGCGACGGCCCAGCCGATAATCGAGTGGGTTATGGTGCGGTGCTCAAAGCGGCTCTCAATGGGAACGGAGATAAATCGGAGTAAGCGGCCGATCACGGATTTGGGATGGTCAATGTCGGGCAAAATGGACCCAAGAATTGCGCAAACAATAATCGTCCAGTGCAGGCTCCACTGAATGCCGAAAACGGCTAATATTGTCAGCGTTAAAAATATGCCAAAGGCACTATGGGTGGGAGCGAGCATTTATCGTATCCCCTTCAATAAATTGTGCACCAATTTGTTGGGCGATATTAAACAAATAGCCAATGACTTTGCTTTCTTTTTGCATAAACTCATCATGAAGTTTTAAAAAATTGATCTCTTCCTCCAGTTTACGAGGGTTTGGAACACGTCCACCGCTTTCATTAATTGGAGATATTTCAGGGCCACAATGTGCAAAAATATTACGGATTGTGTTAAGACGATACAAGTCATTTTTAATGTTTTCATCAAAATCCTTGACAATTTTAAGCAAAACATTCCTTTTTAAAGCAAAACTGCAATTCTCATCATACAAAACTTCTAATAAGAACGGCAAATAACCGCGCTTAAAATAATGTTGTGTAATGATTGCATTGACAAGACATTCTAAATTAATAAAGCTTTCTATTACTTTTGATCTCAATATTGGCACTGACTCATTCATTCTCTTTCACCTCCCCCTCGCCGCAAAATATCTCATAACCGTAATCACCGACATGCCAAACCCCGCCAGGATATAGCTTTCAAAGCTATGGGTGGGAGCGAGCATTAAAGCCTCGTTTTCTTTTTATATTCAAGATATTTATTTCCAAACCTTGCAATCATTTGATTTTCTTCTTCACGTGCAGAATAAGCTAAAAGAGGCCACACCAATAGAAAGGCGGCAAGAATTCCGAAAATCGATCTGGCCGATAAGGTTATGCCAAGATAAAACAATGCCGCACCGAGATAAACGGGGTGACGCACTTTTGAGTAAATGCCCTTTGTTTCAAATCCTTTAGGGATAAGTGATGGGGTAAAATTTTTCCCAAGGGTTCGTACGCCAATAATCCAAAGGCTTCCGCCAAAAATTATAAGCAAACACCCGACAACAAAAAAAGCGTCACCGCTAAATTGGTTACAAAATAAAACCGAAATAATTATTGGGATAGGTAAAACAATAACGCTCATAAGGTTAATAATAAAATCTTTCATACAACCCCCCCTTAATAAAAAATGCCTCCAGTTTTTACTGCCAAGCAATTAAGCTAAATTAGTTGCCTTCTTTCCTCCTAATCACCTAACATATATTGTATCTCGGTTATGTACCGCTTCGGATTATTAAAAAGAATACGCGGCCCTTTTAAATATACTTCCCTCGAAGGCAACCGTAGTTTAATATTTCTTGCCTTTAGGTAATCAATTATTTTTTTGTACGAGTTGCCAATTGTTTCATAAGGCCCCAGATGGATTAAGGTTACCGCACGTCCACCGTTTAGCTTTCTTACCGCAATTCCTTCTTTCTTAACTTCCTTTTTAATTGGCATTGCCGCCTCATAATTGGCATCATCTTCTCGGCATTCCTCATCATAATACAAAGTCAGCGCGGGCCCGGCGATATTAGGCCCCAGTGCCCGGCCTAGCTTCATAAACAAAGGCCCTACTTCTTTATAGCGCCCCTGATGACGAATAGCGGCAATTAGTAAATCTGGAAGGTTTTTCTCTTGGATATCCAAGTTAATATTATTCATTTTATTTTCCTCTCGAGCTTTCATTAGTTTTTCTAGCTTTTGTAACCTCGCCTGGTTTTCCTGGATGGCTTCGCCGATCTTGATTTTTTGGGCGCCCAGCAATTTCAGGATGTTTTGCTGGCTGGCACGGCTAGCCAAGGCGGACTTAATTTCATCCAAAGAAAAGCCGACTTCTTTTAGCTCGTTAATAACCAGCGCGGGTTCTATTTGCTTCTCGCTGTAAAAGCGATAATTATTCACATCATCAACTTTTTCCGGCGACAGTAGCCCAATGTCATGATAATGGCGCAAGGCTTTGGCCGTTATCCCTGTAATCATTGAAAACTCACCGATTGTGTACATATTATTTTACCTGCCTGCCGGCAGGCAGGCTCCCACTGGGATTATATTCCATTATTTTCTGAAATCTATCCCAATGCCGGTAGGCATAGCGCTGATCCATGGTAATAAATCCGTTTACTAAAAAGCTGGCAAGAATAAAACCAATAGTTGCTTCCTTAAAGCTTTTATCATTAAAAATACCATATATCAGCCAAAGTGCCGCGGAAGTCATAAAAACATGCCCCACTTGCGCAAACAGGTCGCTCCCCTGCCAGCCAAAGACAAATAATCCGCCAACGCCAAAAAAGGTCAATGCCGAAATTGCCATGGCCTGGATAATTTTATTTTTTGTCAGATACCCGATTAAAAACAGCATTACGGATGGCGCGCAGGCATTAAAAAATATCCATTCAACAAAACTAGCTTTTGCCATCACCAGGAAAAAATAAGTGCTGTTTAATACTGCCAATAAATTTAAGATTGCAATTGCAATGCCCAGACGTTTATACATAAAGAGCCTCCTTTTTATACTGCGCCCGGTTAATTGTATTATGCCCCTTTCCCCTAAATTAGGCGCGATAAAGTTGAGCATAAACGTTCCCCTTGGGGGAAGGTCAAGGGGATCTTTTTACCTCCCCCTTGCCGCAAAATATTTCACAACCGTAATCACCGACATACCAAACCCCGCCAGGATATAGCTTTCAAAGCTATGGGTGCCAAGCGCCACAAAGCGGAACATAATAATCACCGCCCAGAGGAAAATGACAATATTCGTCCAATCGCGGTAACGGATGCCGGCTTCATGGTAGACCTCGCGGATAGCGTCACGGGTAATGACATGATGATGGCTTAATTGTTTGGCCATGTCCACGATAGCAAGCGGCAATCCGTCGGAAAGAGTCAGGATGCGGGTTTCTAGTAATTCGTAATCGCTGATGGATAAGTTTGCGGTAAGTGCGTGGATTAATTCCTTGGCGGCGTCTTTGGATAAGGGTTTAACTTCGATCAGCTTAAATTTCCACCAAGCCTGATCAAGTTTTGCGGTTTTCTCCTCCGCGGCGGTTAAGATAACAAATTTTTGCAACAAGGATAGAAAGATTTCCATATCTGCGCTACGTAGGTTATTTAGGTTGTCGATAATTAATATCGGACGCCTGTTTGCATTGTCGTTTTCGTTAGCACTAATTAAATAATCGGCAATCTGGCGCGTTGATGAGCGAGAATTAAATTCACCCTTGGCGCCGGGACAGAGTTTAGCGCAAAGTTCTAGCAGAAGGGGTTTAATCGGCGTTGGCGATGAGAAGTAGACGGCGCCGTCGCCGATAGTTTTGGCGATATGTTTTAAGATATGGGTCTTCCCCACTCCGAGGCGGCCGTGGATTAAAACTGGTTGTTTGTGGTTGAGCTGTGATTTAATTTCCTCAATGATTTTATCGCGGCCGATGATAATGTTTTCGAAATCGACTTCCGCCAGGCGGCTAGCGGTATTGGCAGGTTTAACGATTTTTGGGCGAGTTGGAAAGATGCGCTGGGTTATTGCCGCGATTTTGGATTGGGTGGCGACATGCTGGAGTTCTGCGGGTACAGGCGTTGCGCGCGTATCATCAATTTGCTTTGCGGCGTTGATATAGCGGCTGATGGATTGGGAGTCGGAAATTCCGAGGATTTCGGCGGCGCGGGCAACGGTTTTTTCTTTGGTTAAAAGGCGGATGGCGAAAGTGTTGCGGAGTATCTGCGCGTTAACTTTGCATTTGGTTTTGGCGCGGGCGGCGGCTTGGCGGATGATTTTGTCGACGGCGCGGTCGGAGAGTTGTTTGGGCTGGCCTTTGGTGGTTATGAAAAAATAGTCGGTGGGGACGTTGACGCGCTGGTGGGACCATTTGGCGAGCGCGTCAAAGGCTTGGTCATTAAGTGGGATTTGGCGTGGACGGCTGCCGCTAACTTTGAGGATTTTGTTTTCCCAGTCAATTGAATCTACTTTGAGGTCAATGAGTTCACTTAAAAAAACGCCAGTATTTAAAAATAAAACGAGGATAGCACGGTCGCGTGGATCGTCGGCCGCGTTAAGCAGGTCGGTCACTTGAGACGTATTCAAGCGTTCCACCGGGTCGGGCATGGAAAGATTATAGCGCAAAAGGGGCATGAAAAAACGAAATTTGGGGGATATTTTGACGATAACATTACATGAGCACACGTAGTGTAACATTTATTCAAGATCCACAATTAGCCGCCTTTTTGAAGCAGCATGAGCAGGCGGCGGCTTGTCGTCGGCAACGCTTTTATGAAATAAACCAGTCGCGCGAACCCGCGTTACGGGCGCATTTAGCTCAAGGCGGCAGGTTGCAGGTGGATTTTGGGTGTGGGGATGGGCGTTTTGGGGCGGCGCTGGCCGACAGGACACAACGGTGGGTTTTAGGAATTGACGCAAGCGCAATCCATTTACAGGTATCTGAAAGATTCACGTTGGAGGATTATGCCTGCGCCAATCGATTTTATCTTTTACCACAAAGCTATGAAGATTTATTAGATATTGGGTTGGCTGGAAGCTGGGCAGATTTGCGCGGAACAGTTGAAAAAGGTTTCTTGATCATGCCTCAACCTCCAGGAGTAGGCATGGCGCAGGCCGCTCTCAATTTATGGTTGGCAATGGCCTCCCCAAAAGCCGAATTTCATGTCCGTACGGAAATTACCGATTTAATTGGTAAGTTAAGATTTGGTTGCCGGGTAGAAACACTCCCATTTGATCCAATGGTGGCGGATATTTCTTCCCACCATACTTTTATGTCGAGGCAAGCCGGGCAGGAAATTTTTGAGCAGGGGTTTAGGTTAGGGAATTAAGGGGAAAACTTATGATGAAAGGTTTTCGAAAAATTGATTTTAATACTTTACGACTTGATAATACACGCCGGTTATACCGGGCCTGCAGGCAGTCGTGGTTCGAAAGATATACCATCAGGGAATCTTTGCAACACGGGCGCCCAGTTTACTGCACAAGGATTGCTCCCGGCGAACATACATTTGTAACCCCAAGCCTTATTAACGTTATGGATTATGCTGGTGACTTTGCCGCAAAAATTTCCCGAGAGGATCGGTTTTTGCCAATGACTCACAATGTGATAGTTTTAGGAATTCAAGCCGAACCTTATCGCGATCGATTATCCGACAGTGCCAGCAATTTCCCTGAAGGTATTGCAATTGAAGGGCCAATTGATTTAGCCGATATTTCTGTACTGTTTTCAAACCGTGTTGATCGGTTGGACAATGCCTTAGTAGCGGCGTTATCTAATCTGCCAAATTTCCCTACGCTAAAAGAGGATTTCCTTTGGAGAAAGGGAGACGCAGATCTTCCTGAGCATAATCCTGGGCTGGTTGAAGGATTGCGACAGAACCGCGAAAGGACCATTCAAACAACGCTTCTCAGGCTACAGTCTCATTTCGCAGATTTCAATCCCTCACCTGTTGATTTTGAGAAATATCTTGATGCATTAGTCAGCTTGCTCGAATAAAATCGTATTTTGTACATTCCAATATTTTCCTACGGCTCGGATGTTTCAACCTTCTTAGAGCCTTTCCTTCGAGCTGGCGGATGCGTTCTCTGCTGACCCCAAAAAGATCGCCAATTTGCTGGAGGGTTTTGGGCTGGCCGTCGGTTAAGCCATAGCGCATATTGATAATTTGCTGTTCCCTATCAGTTAATACGGAAATAAATCTTTTTGTTATGCATTCGAATTGGCTGGAATCGGCAGGCAATTTATTTTCCGAAAAGATGGCAACAAGGAATTGCTTGTATCTAGGGGTTAAAGCTGCGGATTGATTTGGGCTGGCTGGCATATTTTGATTATAACTCCCCCCGGATGTCGGCGGCAACGGAAAGTGCGGGTTTCCCTGCGGTTGGTGCGGGATTCCCGGGGTTTTGGTGCGGAATGGGCGGGCGTTTGGGAAAATATAATATGCGCGTTCTTTAATTGTCTTTGGGGAAATTAGAAGGCAAAGGATTGGGTGGTGGGGCGAGTTAATCGTGCTTTTACCTTAAG
>Ga0265292_1000958_pt1 | contig 29851 bp, 26 predicted proteins | sample Munlanlewell296A_FD_189080 | JGI IMG/M metagenome (GOLD analysis project Ga0265292, IMG submission 189080) | Leachate microbial communities from a municipal landfill in Southern Ontario, Canada - Leachate well 296A | ecosystem: Engineered > Solid waste > Landfill > Unclassified | place: Canada... | reverse complement strand
TCGGGTTTTTTAAAATATCCTGCAGATTCTGCAGTTGAGCCGAAAAATTAACCACTTGCCGGTTGGTTTCATCCAGCTTAGTCAGCTTCTCGGTGACCTCGGCAATCAGCTTGGCCGACTGGCCGGTAATACCTTGCACGATCTTGGCCGTCTGGCCAAACTGTTCCTGATTGGCCCGGTGCGTTTCAGCTAGCTTTGAATCAAGCATCTGCCGCAATTCCTTGTTCTGATCGCCGAGTCCTGCCAACCGCTCCATCAGAGCGCCAAGTTTTTCACCATTCTCTTCCGGCCGTTTACGCACGATAATAAAAATTATCGCGCTTATGCCGATAATCAATAATATTAGCAAAAAAACAATCAGTTGGTTGATCATATTGCCTTAATTTATACTTATTAGTTTATCAAGATTAAGGACCATAAGCAAGTGAAATACAGCATAAAAGGCTGTGTGAACTTGATTATTTTAATTAATTATCTTAAACTCAATAGTCACTGCTTATTTGAATCGCTCTTTACATAAAACTCCCTGGAGGGAAAAATGGAACAATTCAAAGACGGCCTTGCGCACAAAGCCTTTCGGTCGGAAACCAGCCGCGGCAGATTGAATTCAGCCAGAGATGACGACTACATGTACTATGGCGTGCTTGATCCGTTTGAACTGGACGTACAAAAAATCCTGGAGAGCAAGGCGATCCGCCGGCTGAAAGACAAAACGCAGGTTTTTTGCTTTCCGGAAAATCCCCATGTGCGAACGCGCTTGAGCCACACTTTTCAGGTGGTATCCGTGTCTACCATCATCGCGCGCATTCTCGGTTTAAACGTTCACCTCTGCCAAGCCATTGCCTGGGGCCATGACATCGGCCATACGCCGTACGGTCATATGGGCGAGGAATTCATCGCCAAGACAACCGGCAAAGATTTCCGTCACGAGATTTTCGGTGTCGTGCTGGCCCAGCGAATAGAACGGATGGGCAAGGGTCTGAATCTTTCCTTTGAAACGCTTGAGGGCATGGGCAACCATTCCTGCGGAGACGGCTCCTTGACCGTCAATCCGGATCTGCCCCTGGAATACGCCGTCGTGATGTACGCAGACAAAATCGTCTACACCTTTTCCGACATCAAAGACGGCTTGCGCAATGGCCATATGCGGGAAGATCATCTGCCGCCGCACCTCTATAAGTTGGGCAGTCAACCGCGGGAGCAGGTGGCTCATTGCATTTTCGCAATGGCCAGGGAAAGCTGCGAGAAAGGCGTAATTTCTTTCGCCGATTCCGAAGCCGCAATCATGTTCGCGGAAATCAAACGCTGGATGTATGGAAACGTCTACGCCAACATCAACTGGAACATCCAGCGGGAAACGTTGTCAATCGTCTACAGTTTTTTCGCGCATGAACCACGCTTCAGGAATTATGAACCGGCCTTGCTCTTGGCACTGATGACAGATCGCGAGGCGAACAAGATGACCAACATCATCACATCTTCAACCAGGCCGAAAGTGCGTGATGTGGAAAATTTCGGCTTTATGGAAATAATACCGCATCTTGGCTGGCCGGGAAAAGAGTATATCGGAGCGAGCCTGGAATGGGATAAGCCATAAATCCCGTGTGAAAGCGATATTCAGCCTCAAAAACCTTGCCAGGGGCCGTCGATTTGACGGCCCTTTTTCATATCTTGCCATCAGCCTTGACCTGACTGTATTTTTTATATATAATACTTGCGTTAATTCATCGTGAATACATCGCGAATTTTTATGCCTCAAAATTATATCTCTATTAAAGGCGCGCGGGTTCACAACCTGAAAAACATTGATGTAAAAATTCCCCGCGACAAGTTTGTGGTCATTACCGGTTTATCCGGCTCCGGCAAATCGTCACTCGCTTTTGATACGATTTACGCCGAAGGCCAGCGCCGCTACGTGGAATCGCTCTCCGCCTACGCCCGCCAATTCGTCGGCCTGATGGACAAACCGGATGTTGATCTGATTGAGGGACTCTCTCCCGCGATTTCCATTGACCAAAAAACCGCTTCGCACAATCCCCGTTCCACCGTCGGCACCGTGACCGAAATCTATGACTATTTGCGCTTGCTTTACGCTCGCATCGGCATTCCGCATTGCCCGCAGTGCGGCAAGAAGGTCAAACCCTACACCGTGGACGAAATCGTTGACCGGATTAACAAGCACTATCAGGGCGAAGATTTATTTATTCTGGCGCCGATGGTGCGCGATAAAAAAGGCGAGCATAAAAATCTGCTAGCCGGTATCGCCAAAGCCGGCTATCGGCGCGTAATGTTTGATGACAAACTCTACTCCTTGGAAGAGGCGGAGGATTTATCAGTAGACAAGCAGAAAAAACACACGGTGGAAATCGTGATTGATCGCCTGCCGGTGGGCATTGCCAAAGATGACCAGACTCGTCTTTCAGAAGCGGTGGAAAAAGCGCTGGAGCTTGGCGATGGCCTGGTGACTGTGGTCACCGAGACTCAAGTGGAAAAAAACAAATCGGCCGGCAAGACAACGGAAAAAACAGGCGGCAAATACACTTATTCCAAATTGCTCGCCTGCCCGGACTGCGGCATCAGCCTGCCGGAACTGGAGCCGCGCAACTTTTCCTTCAACTCGCCGCACGGCGCCTGTCCGGACTGCTCCGGACTCGGCACCAAATTGGAAATTGATTCCAAGCTGATTCTTAATCTGAATCTAACCATCGCCCAAGGCGCAATCAAGCCCTGGATGCACAACACCGCCGTCGGCCAGAACTGGCTCTCGCGCATCCTGGGCACGGTCGCGGTCAAAAACGGTTTTGACCTGAACACGCCGATCAAGAATCTTAATAAAAAACAATTGGATATCGTGCTCTACGGCACCGGAGATCATAGTTATCATGTGGAATATGAAAACAGCCGCTTCCAGGGCGAGCTGACCACGGAATTTGAGGGCGTGATTCCCAATCTGGAACGGCGCTTCCAGCAAACCGAGTCCGACTTCGTCCGGCGCGAAATTGAGCAGTATATGAGGGTTCTCGTCTGCCCGACCTGCGAGGGGCGTCGGCTAAAACCGGAAATGCTCGCGGTAACCATTGCCGACCTTTCCATCCAAGCGGTTACCACCAAGCCGATTGATGAAGCAAAAAAATTTTTCAATATGTTGGACGTCAGTAAAACCCTGACTGAACGGGAAAAAAAAATTGCTAAACAAATTTTGAAAGAAATCAAAACCCGCCTGGAGTTTCTCTCCAATGTGGGGCTGGATTATCTGACGCTGGACCGCTCCACCAATTCCCTTTCCGGCGGCGAGGCCCAGCGCATCCGGCTGGCCACGCAGATCGGCTCGGCGCTGGTCGGCGTGCTGTATATTTTAGATGAACCGTCCATCGGCCTGCATCAGCGAGACAACGATAAACTGATTGCCACGCTGAAAGCCTTGCGCGACCTTGGCAATACTGTGATTGTGATTGAACACGACGAGGCGACGATGATGGCGGCCGATTGGATTATTGACGTCGGTCCGGGCGCGGGCGAGCATGGCGGTCGGATTGTCGCGACCGGCACGCCGGCGCAGATCAAGAAAGCCAAAACCCTGACCGGCGACTACCTCTCCAACCGCAAAGAAATTCCAACACCAGCCCGCTATCGCGCGGGTCTCGGCAAATCGCTCAAAGTAATCGGCGCGGCGCAGCATAATTTAAAAAATATTGATGTTGAATTTCCGCTCGGTAAATTTATTGCCATCACCGGTGTCTCCGGTTCGGGCAAATCAACGCTGATGACCGATATTTTGGCGAATGCTTTAAACCAAAAATTCTATCGCGCCAAAACCGCGGTGGGCAAGCACACGCGGCTGGAGGGGTTGGAATATATTGATAAGGTAATCAACATTGACCAGTCGCCAATCGGCCGCACGCCGCGCTCCAATCCGGCCACCTACACCGGCCTGTTCACCCCGATTCGCGATCTGTTCGCCGCTCTGCCCGAGGCAAAAATCAAAGGCTACAAAGCCGGCCGCTTCTCTTTCAACGTGGTCGGCGGCCGCTGCGAGGCCTGCTCCGGCGATGGCATGATGCGGATTGAGATGCAGTTCTTGCCCGATGTCTATGTGGAATGCGAGGTCTGCCACGGCGCGCGTTACAACAAAGAGGCGCTGGAAGTCCACTATAAGGAAAAAAATATTTCTGAAATTTTAAATATGACGGTGGAGGAGGCGATGAAATTTTTCAAGCACATTCCGGCCATTCATCAAAAACTTGACACTCTGTTTGAGGTCGGGCTCGGCTACATCAAGCTCGGCCAGTCGGCCACTACGCTCTCCGGCGGTGAAGCCCAGCGCGTAAAATTAGCCACCGAACTCTCTCGCCGCGCCACCGGCCGCACGCTCTACATTCTGGACGAACCGACCACCGGTCTGCATTTTGACGACATCAAACGGCTGCTCTTGGTCTTATCTAAGCTGGTGGACAAAGGCAACACTGTTTTGATCATTGAACATAATTTGGATGTAATCAAGTCGGTTGACCACGTCATTGACCTTGGTCCCGAAGGGGGCGACAAGGGCGGCGAGGTGGTGGCGGTCGGCACGCCCAAGGAAGTGGCTAAAATAAAAAAGAGTCTGACTGGCGAGTATCTGGCTAGGGTTCTAAAATAATCAAGGGCAAAAGGAGGAACAATGGACATCGAGGAGGTAACCGGTTGCCGTAAGTGCAACAATTTTAGCGCACTTTCACATTTTGGTGATGGCAAGTGCCACGTTTGCAAAGGCAGAGGCCGGGTACATAAGATCGGCCGGCCGGGCTATCAGGCCAAGTGCCCCAAATGCAAAGGTAGCGGTCGTTGCGCCAACTGTCGCGGTCGCGGCATCATCTGACCGCGCAAAAGTCGTCCCGCCCCCTTGGTATAATCCAAAAGGGCGGGACGACTTTTTAAATATGCGGAATTAGCGGCAAATTCTTTATCCGTTAGGCTAAATCTTTTTTCCTCTCCTCAAATTCCTTTTTATCAATCTCTCCTTTGGCGTAGCGTTCTTTCAGGATTTCAAGCGGAGATTTTTCGTGACCATGATTACCGTGAGATTGGCTCGTAAGCCATTTGATAAGCGCGACAATTCCGGCAATTATCAGCGCCCACCAAAGGATCATAAAAATCCAGCCGAAAAATCCAAAACTCCACCCCATTGGATTATTAGCAAAATTCCACATCATCTTATTTCGCGTTATTGATAATGTTTTGAATAATTTGATCAATTTCTTTCGGCCTCTCGCCCAGATCGGCTTGCGGAAAAAACCGCGGCAGAATAATCGGCCGCATGCCGGAAATAAAAGTTTGCCCGTCTTTGACATAGACATTTATCTTGCAGGGCAGACAAAGGCCGATTTTAATATCCTTATTCAAAAACTCATTGGCAAATTTTGCGTTGCAAAACTCAACAATCTTAAATAGTTCTCTTTGAAAACCTTGCTCGGCTAAAGTTTTCTGCACATCGTGAACATACAAAACCCGCATGCCGGCCTTGGCAATTTCGTCTTGTACGCTTAAAACCGCCTCGTCAAAAATTTTCGTTGTGGTTATGGTGTAATCAAATTCCATATATTTATTCAAAATAATTAAAATTTTTCTAACAATTTACCGTCGGCCTCCAGCTGTTCTTTGAGGGCTTTTCTTAAAGCATCATAGGCAACGAGAATTTTGGGATTAGCGAGGGAATACAGGATAGCGACGCCATCCCGCCGAGTTTTAACGATATTTTGCTGACGCATTAAGCTCAAGTGTTGCGAAACATTGGCTTTAGTGATGCCAAGTTTTTCGGCCAATCCAGAAACGCCCATTTCTTTTTCAGCGCGGAGTAAATCAATAATCTCCAGCCTTTTGGGGTGAGACAGAATTTTGCATACCGTTGCGTGAAGTTCAAAAATTCTTTTTTCCAAATAGTTTTTATCAGTCATAATTATCTATTTGCATGGTTTCGCATATATGATATATTGTAAGTATATAAAATTAAAGGTTCCTTGTCAAATTTTCTGCGGCGCATTTCGCAATGCGAAAAAGGTACCGCCAGACAAAAAAACAGGGATGCATCCCTGTTTTTTTGTCTGGCGGAAAGGGAGGGATTCGAACGGGGCGGAAGCCCCACCCCCTCAGTATTTCACCGCTAGTTATATTTTAACCTTAGCATTATAATAATATTTTTCCAAGTACTGCCTTTGTCAGACGAGGGTTCTCACCCTCCACATTCTCAAAATAAAAAACTGGGCTACTGCCCAGTTTTTTATTTTGCGGTACCTTTTGGTTGAAATTCTAACTTTTTTTGAACAGAATCCAGAATAATGAGGTGCGTTTCCGCTTGCCTCCGCTCCGCTACGGCAAACCAAAACAGAAATTTTTTCATTACATTTTTTATTTTTTTCTGCCCCCCATTTTTTTCTTTTAAAAGGAGATGAAAAATTTTCTGTTTTGGTTTCCTCTTAATCAGAGAAAAGCGGAAACGCTCTAATTCTAATCGCAAAAGGGCAAAAATTCCTTCCCCCCAACCCCCTTCCTTTTTGCCCTTTTGCTTTTCGGGCTTCGCCCGATTTTTTTCGGCGGGGTTAATTATCATTTCTAATTTTTATTGCTTCCTCAACCGCATTTGCTATATTTCGTGAAATCCAATCGTATCTTTCTTTACTGTTAGCTCCTGCTGGATTATAACACTTCACAATTGTAGATAGTTTTTCCTTGGTCCCTCCGTGGGTTATATAGTCGAAAGGATTATTTCCTTTTTCAGAAATCAATTCCTGACTGTTTTTTAGTCCATGAATGTATATGCCAACAACACCCATTCCTGCGTCCCACGACTTCACTATTTCGTGATTTATCCATTTTCTATCTGCGGTTTTATTACCGACAAGAACTACTGTGCATGAACGGTATTGCATTTGATCTTTTATCCATTTTTTAATCGCCTCATCACCACCGCCTGTTATCGTCTCCCAATCGTTGTCAGGAGCTGGTTTATTTCCTTCAATAGCACCTATACTACGCACCATTGACGCACGCCAACAATCTGGTTTGTAGTGGAAACTATAAAAAACTTGTCTTTTGGTTGCCATATTTTTTAATTAAAGAAGTGTCTTTAAATTTTCCCAACTCCACCTATATAGCCGACCCGCGTTAGCAACAGGAGTCGGATTTATAAGATCGGAGTAAGCAATAATCTGCGCAATCGGCTTATTGTATTGTCGTGCAAATTCTACTTCTTTTAACACCCCGCTTGCTCTATAGGTTTGCCTTCCTACCATAACAAGAACGATATCACACTGTTTTATTCTTCTTTCTGCTTCGTCCTCCCATTTGTGTTGTGCCACAGCTTCTTTCATTGACCAATCTGCACCCCAAAATGGAGAAGTTGATAATTTTGCTTGCCCCATTACAAAATTTTTGATATCACTATCATTATCGAAGTCGAAACTAACAAATACTTTTTTTGACATAATTTTATTTTAACTGATATATGATAAAAAATGCTACACCAACCAATGGCAGATAGAAAACTAAAAGAGTTGTAGAAAACATCGCAAATATCAGAGTATTTTTCTTTAATTTTTGATATTCACTTATATCCATAGAAAAATCAATTTCCTCCTCTTTTAGCTTTCTAACATGATTATACAAATCTCTGTATAAACGCTCTTGTGACAAGAAATAGCCGTCTAAAATCCAAAAAACAAGAACTATAACTATGAGAAAATAAAAAACATAATCAGGGCTATTATTTTTTGAAAACAAGGCAAGTAATGCGCCAATCAATGTGATAGTCCAACCTCTTAGAAAAAACAAATTACCAGCCATTCGGCTTATAATTGCTTGTATAAATTCAAGATGTTTTCGTTTATTTTCCATAATTTTTTACTCTATTATTTGCCAAATCAATATATTTTTTGTCTTTTTCAATTCCTATCCAATTTCTATCAAGAGCTTTCGCAACGACGGCAGTTGTCCCACTGCCCATAAACGGATCAAAAACCAAATCGCCTTTATTGCTCGCTGTTAGTAAAATTTGCTGGATAAGTTTCAACGGCTTTTGTGTTGGATGCGCCTTTATGCCGTTTTCATCTTTCAACCTTTCTTTTCCTTTGCAAAGTCCAAAGATCCAATCGGTATCTTTCATTTGAATACCACCATTCATTTTCTTTAGAAATTCGTAATTGAAAGTATATCTTTTACAATCTTTATTTTTTACCGACCAAATTATTGTTTCGTGATTATTTGTAAAACGACGACCATTCAAATTCGGCAAAGCGTCAGTTTTTATCCATATCACATCATTCAAAAACCAAAGTCCTAAATTTTGCATTATTGTCCCGACTCGGAAAATATTGTGATACATTCCGATTACCCAAAATGTGCCTGTTGGTTTCAAAATTCTTTGACACTCTTTAATCCAATTTTGAGTAAAGTTGTCATAATCTTCGTATCCTTCAAATTGATCCCAATCATTATCAACCGGAATAATTTCGGAGCCGTCGGCTCTTTTTAAGCGTTTTCCTTTTGGAAGTTGTAAATAATAAGGTGGATCGGCAAAAATTAAATCAACAGAATCATCGGGAAGTTTTTTCATTTCCTCTATGCAATCGCCGTGTATAATTGTGTTGATAAATTTTTGCATACGACATCAAAAGTTATAAATGACAAGGTGTTCAACATCTCTATCGTTTCTGCCTTTAACATTGTAGAGATAGGTTTTGTCAAATTTATCAATTTTTATTCCTTTTTTATTTTGGTATAAACTCGAAATAAAAGGCGTGTTTTTGATTATGAGAATAAAATTTGCTTTTGTGTCATAAAGACACTTCGCCAATCTTTCTTGATCTTTTTTCTCAAAAGATTTTTTTTCATAATCACTGAAATCAGTATCGTATGGAGGATCAAGAAAAATAAAATCGTTTTTTGAAAATTGATACCCATTAAAAATCTTTTCAAAATCTTGATTTTTGATAACAGTATTTTTAAAAAGATTTTTTACTTCATCGCTAAATATATAATCAACTTTACCGCGAAAATCTTTTGTATTGTACGCAATACCGCCATACGGGATATTGAAATAACCGCTTTTATTAAAACGAAACATTGAGCCGTAACAAAACTCTCTGATAAAATAATAATTAGCAATTTTTTTAGGCAAGCTGATTTTGTATTTGTTGCCGTTGAAATTCATCACATCTCGAAAGTGCATATAAAACCCACTTCTAAATGCGGTTTCAATATTTTTCTGAAGATCACCCTCTGGTAATTTTCCTCTTTGTTTTTCAATTTCTCTCGTTCTGTTGATTTTTGAAATTAAATTTGAGGTAATCTGTTTTAATAGATTTTGTTCGTCCAAACAAAACTTTTTGAGAAAAAGCCCGTTGAATCGATCCTCTTCTTTTTTGAGGATAGAGTTTACCTGTTTTGATAATTCTGCTTTGATAATCTCATCTTTTTTATATTTATCATAGAGTTTGATAATTTGATTTTCAAAAATACCAATATATTTAGGGATTTTTTCCCAATTTGTAGCATACTCATATAATTCTTTTTTAAATTCTTCTCTGTCGTTTTCTGTTTTGAGTAAGCTGTAAAAATCAGTGAGTTCGTTACAAATATCATTAATAATTGCTTTTTGCGGTTTTAGTTGAAAGAAAATTGCACCTCCACCAAAAAATGGCTCGATATAACGATCAAAAGTCGGGATTAAATCCTTGATGTAAGGAAATTCTTTTGTTTTGCCACCAGGCCATTTAATAAGTGTTTGCATAGTTAATCTAAATAAGTTTTTTTGATAGAGTCTAAAGCGTCGGTGATTAAGTGTGCATTTTCTTTATAAGTTTTCAAAACTAAATCATATCCATCGCTGGACTTACAAACAAAATTCCAAAAATCTTTTCCTATCAAAAGCTCATCTTTAGAGAAAAACTGTAAAACTCTCCCTTGTTTCCATTCCTTATCCTCGCCAAACCGATTATAAGCAGTTGCAAAATGTGCTTTAATTTTTGCGTCTTTGTCTAAAGAGTTTGAGAGTATCGCATATTGTTCAAAAATAGCTTCTTTTTCAGAGCGTGCCTTTTTATTATCCAAATCTCCACCTATTTTTAATTCGATTAAATGGTGAGTGTTTGTTTCTTTATCAATGATGTAATAGTCGCTTACATGAACCTTAGATTGCAGTTTAGAATTCGGGTTTGGTTTTATTTTTCTTATTTCTTCATAGTGAGATATTTGAGGAACCAAAGGATTTTTAGTATTTTTATATCCCTCTAATAATTCCGCTATTTTTGATGTTTGTTCAGGGTACAGATTTCCTTCCACGCTTTTATTTACTTCATAAAAAAGTTTTGCAATATTTATAGCCATTCCTTCAAGCATATTTCCAAGCGAGCTATCAAGAGATCGGACAAGAGCAGAATAATACTGAATATCAGATCCAAGCGCAGCGATAAATACATTATGAATTTTCATATTTATCACACCATTTGGATTATCAACCTCTCCTTCATGTCGAGCCTTAAAGCCAGTTGCGTAGGATTCTACTGCTGTTCTAACAATTGATTTTATGGCTTCTTTTTTGTCTAAAGTATTGTTTGTCATAGTTTTATTTTATTAAATCCTCAATTGGGACATTTAACGCCTTCGCGATTTTTTTAAGTGTATCGACTGTTGGGTTTTGTTGCTTGCCCGCCTCAATGTTAATTATCGTATTATTAGAAACATCGGCAAGCCGAGCCAGCTTCTCTTGCGATAAACCTAGTTTTTCCCTTATTCGTTTGATTTTACTTGACTCTACCATATTTTATTAGTAATATTAAATTGTGGTATAATTGAATTATGTTTAAACTTCAAAACTACAATATAATATTACCAAAATATTTGGAAATAGTAAAGAAAAAAGGGAGCTCCTTTGTCTTTTCCGCGTTGGGAGGGTGGGACAAGGAAAAGAAAGAAAACCCCGCCGAAAAAAATCGGGCGAAGCCCGAAAAGCAAAAGGGCAAAAAGGAAGGGGGTTGGGGGGAAGGAATTTTTGCCCTTTTGCGATTAGAATTAGAGCGTTTCCGCTTTTCTCTGATTAAGAGGAAACCAAAACAGAAAATTTTTCATCTCCTTTTAAAAGAAAAAAATGGGGGGCAGAAAAAAATAAAAAATGTAATGAAAAAATTTCTGTTTTGGTTTGCCGTAGCGGAGCGGAGGCAAGCGGAAACGCACCTCATTATTCTGGATTCTGTTCAAAAAAAGTTAGAATTTCAACCAAAAGGTACCGCCAATTTACAATTTCAGCGTTTTGGGAAGTTTTACGCACCTGCGGTGCGGTCGCCTCGCCTGCGGGCGAGGCTGAAAGGGCTGATTTTGCAACGATTTGCCACGCTCCGCGTGGCGAAAAAGAAATGTTTTGGTTTTGGATTTGGAAGTTCGTTTTGGCGAAGCCAAAGCAAAACAAAGTTTTGCAACCAATCTTTTTTTGTTTCGCCTTTGGCGAAACTTGGAAGCGATAATTTTTAATAATATTTTGACTTATGACAAACTCAAATAATACAAAAGAGCAAACCAGAAAGTTTTTCATCTACGCCCGCAAATCTACTGATTCAGAAGATCGGCAAGTGCGAAGTATTGGCGACCAGATTTCTGAATTGCAGGAATTGGCAAAAAAGGAAAATTTGGAAATAGTTGATACTATTGTGGAAAAACAAACCGCCAAGAAACCTGGTCGCCCTCTCTTTGCCGAGATGTTGAAAAAACTTGAAGCGGGCGAAGCTGTGGGAATTTTAGCATGGCACCCTGATAGATTGGCAAGAAATAGCGTTGATGGCGGACAAATTATCTATCTTGTAGATACTGGGATAATTCAAGAGCTAAAATTCCCGACTTTCTGGTTTGATCCTACTCCTCAAGGCAAATTTATGCTTTCAATCGCTTTCGGACAGTCAAAATATTATGTTGATAATCTTTCGGAAAATATCAAGCGAGGACATCGCCAAAAATTGAAAAATGGCTTATGGCCTCAAATGGCTCCGCTTGGATATTTGAATAATAAGGAAACAAAAATGATTTATGTTGATAAAGAAAAATCGCCATTTATCAAAAAGGCATTTGAGGCATACGCCACTGGAAACCATACATTGAAAAATCTCCGAAAGATTATCAACGGCTTGGGTCTTGTCGGCAAGAAAGGCAAAATGCTTTCCGTTTCAAATTATCAATATCTTTTACAAAATCCATTTTACCATGGACTAATTCGCTATGGTGGAGAATTTTACGAAGGAAAGCATGAACCGATTATTTCAAAGAAACTTTTTGATGAAGTGCAAGAAGTGATGAAAAGAAAATCAAAACCGCAGAAAGTGGATAAGATGAAATTTTTTCTTTATCGTGGATTTTTTCATTGTGCAGAATGTGGATATACAATAACGGCAGATAAGAAAATCAAGAAAAGTGGAAAAGAATATATTTATTACTACTGCACAAAGAAAAATCCACACCACAAATGCACGCAAAATGTTTTTACGAGAGAAGAAAAAATTTCATCTCAAATTAAAATTGAACTTCAAAAAGTTTCTTTGCCTGATGATTGCGCTGATTGGATGATCAAAGAATTGAAAAAAGAAAAAATTCAATCAAGCAAATCATCAGACTTTTTTGTTCAAAAGCTACAAAAGGAACTTTCAAAACTTGATGAGAAGTTAGAAAAACTAATGAACGCTTATTTGGAAAGTGTTTTGAATATCAAAGAATACCAAAAAGCGAAAAATGTTCTCATCAATCAAAAACAAGTTTTGAAAGACAAATTAAACGCTTTTGAACTAAAAAGCAATAATCGGTTCGAACTCGCCGATAAATTCATAAAAGACAGTAAACAAGCCAAAATTATCGCTTCCAAAGAAAATCCCGAAGGGATTCGGGATTTTCTAAAAAAGATTGGTTCGAACTTCCAAATCCAAAACCAAAACATTTCTTTTTCGCCACGCGGAGCGTGGCAAATCGTTGCAAAATCAGCCCTTTCAGCCTCGCCCGCAGGCGAGGCGACCGCACCGCAGGTGCGTAAAACTTCCCAAAACGCTGAAATTGTAAATTGGCGGAAAGGGAGGGATTCGAACCCTCGGACCCCGTAAAGAGTCAACATCTTAGCAGGATGCTGCCTTCAGCCGCTCGGCCACCTTTCCCCGCTCAGTTTCATGAGCGGGTCCGCTCGCATCGCCGAGCGGGCTTACTCAATAAAACTAAGTTATATTCTATTTTTTCTCCACAAAAATTAACCTACTTACAAACGCCAATCTTCCCGCTCAGTTTCATGAGCGGGTCCGCTCGCATCGCCGAGCGGGCTTACTCAATAAAACTAAAAATAAGCAATTTGGCGCTTATTTAACTATGCCCCATTGTATTACAAAAATACCCATCTGTAAACCCCGATTAACCGCGAGCTATGGCGAAACCCCAAACTTTTTTCGCGCCTGATTTTTTTAAGACTTTAGCGCACTCATTGATCGTCGCGCCGGTGGTAACGACATCGTCAACCAGGATAACAATTTTGCCGGCAATCAGCTCCTTTTCTCCAACATAATCAAAACAACCCTCAATATTCTTTATCCTTTCGCTTCCCTTAAACTGCGTCTGTGGCAATACGTTTTTTGTTCTGATTAAAATATCGCTCAAAAGCTCACCGCCTAAAGCCTCGGCGATTGGCCGCGCGATCAATTCCGACTGGTTGAAACCGCGCCAGCGCAGGCGTCTTGGATGCAGGGGCGCCGGAATAAAAATTATTTGCTTCTTGCCGAAATCCGGCGCCAAACCCTGAAGTTTCAAACTGTTATAAAACTTCACAAAAATTTTAGCGAGAACCTTACTGACATCTTTAACAAAGCCATATTTTAAGGTTTTGATTAACTTGGCAGGCATTGCTCGATCATAATCAAGCGCGGCCAGCACGCCGTCAAGCGCCCAGTCCGGCTTGCAGTGAACGCAAATCACCCCGGTCAAACTGAACCTGCCGCAGCCTTGGCAAGCCTGCCGGTCTTCAATTTTAATTTTCAAAAAACATTCGGCACAAAACCACTCGCCTTCGCGCCCGCAATCAAGGCACTCAATCGGAAACAACAAATCAACAAAAAAAGACCAGATTTTACCGGCCATTTGCTGAATTGAATCTACTATTGCAATCATTCTTTATTTAACCTATCACCGCCGCTGGCGGGATCCCGCCCTCAATAAATGAATATAGGTGGCGGGAAAACCTAACTACTTCACCTGCCAATTCGCCTCGTCCACCTTCCAAATTCCGCCTTGCTTAAGAAAAACTATTTCTATATTCTGGCCAAAACCGGTTGAATTGGCGCCGGTAGCCAGGGACTCGCGGCGCTGGGTGCCAACCATGATCCTGGCCAGCCCCTCATCGGCTTTGAATTCATTAACTGTCATGGAGATCGCTTTGCTGGAAATGCCATAATAGATGCTGGTGTCAGCCTTACTTTCAATTTGCTTTTTGATAAAATCCTCCGCCCAAGCCGCTAGCTTGGCAGTCATAAAAATTTTCAAATCGCGCAGGTTGCGGTAATTGGATTGGTTGGAGTAGCTGCCAAACCTCTCAGCAAATAAACCGGCCATCTGTTTCAGGTCTTCTTCGCCGACTTCTTTTGGCGCAACCGGCGTACGCACCTCAATGATTTTCTTTTCACCGGTCGGCGTCGGAGTCGGTGGCTGGCCGGACGCCTTGTTATCGGTTACCGCCGGTCCTGATGTTGGCGTTGCCGCCGGCTGGGGGTTAAAATCATAAAAAAACAAAACATAAATAATGCCGCCGGCTAAGACGAGTCCCAGTAATAAAATTAGAGCGCCTGTAATCCTTCTGTCCATATGCTGTAATGAAAATTTATAATTTGAGTGCGTTTCATATGAAACGCACTTATATTATAACACGATTTGCTCATCGCCGCCCTCCGGGCTCCTGATTTCTCCCTGGCTATCCACGCTCGCGGCAAATTCTTTTTTCGCCTCTTCAATCTCCAACAGCTGTTTCGGATCGGTGGTAATCAGCTGGTCTTCGGTATAGGAAGCGACAATCTTGATGGCCGCGTGCCTGGAGCCGGCGAAGAAAATTCCCTCGCCGACGCCGCATTCCAGGAGCAGATATTTTTCACCTTCCGTCAAATTAAAAGTCTTCTGCACTAAAGGAATCGAGGCCGGAGACTGCTTCAACAGCAGTTGCAATGAAGAGTTGGTGACAATCGCCTGGCCATAAGGCGAGGTCAAGAAGTCATTCACGTCCTGGGTGATGGTAGTGACGCCAAGATAATATTTGCGGCAACGTTTGACCAGCGCGTAAATAAACTTGGCCGAATCTTCGTGCTGCATCATCCACCAAGCCTCATCAATCACCAAAATCCGGCGCTTCACCTCCGAGCGCACCGTGTTCCAGATATAGTTGATGATGGTATAAATAGCGATCGGCCGCAGTTCATCTTCCAAATCGCGCACCGAAAAACAGACCAGCTGGTTTTCCATCTTGACGTTGGTCGGATTATTCAAAAGACCGGCAAAGGTGCCCTCGGTATATTTACGCAAGCGCAGGGCCAGGTCCGCCCCGCCCTCCATCCCCTCCAACACATCTTGCAAGTCCTGCATAATCGGCGGCTCAACTTTGGTCAGGTCAGCCTCGGCAGTGATATCTTTTTTGGCAAAAGTTTCCAATAGCGCTCGGTCAACAATTGAGTCTTCCTGATGATTCAGCTCGCCGAGCATCAGGCGAATCAAGCCCTTAGTGGTGATGACCGCGCTGCGAATTATATCTTCGGCGCGCGAATCGCCGCCGATGGAACGCGGCAGATCAAAAGGGTTAATTTTATTTTCACTGGAAAGCGAAATATTCACATAAGTGCCGCCGACCGCGTCCGAAAGATGCTTATACTCAAACTCCGGATCAATAATAATCACGTCAGTGCCCATCATCAAACTGCGCAACACTTCCAGTTTAATGGCGTAGCTCTTGCCGGCGCCGGAGGTGGCGAAGACTACGGTATTGGCGTTCTGCAGTGAAAAACGGTCAAATAAAATCAACGAATTATTATGACGATTGATGCCGTAAAGAATGCCGTTGTCGCTGGTCAGCTCGGACGACATAAAGGGAAAAGAAGAGGCGATTGGCGAAGAATTCATATTGAACGCGATATAAAGTTCGTCGTTGCCAAGCGGCATAGTGGAATTAAAGCCCTGCTCTGATTGGTAAAAAACCCGGCGTGAAAAAACCAGCCGCGAGCCGAAAATATTTTCAATCTCATCGGTTTCATGGTCAAGCTCTTCCTTGCTGTCGGCGTAAATTGAAACATAAAGGGCGAACTGAAAAAATTTTTCCGTTCCCTGCGTCAACGCGTCACGCAAGGCTTCAATGTCCTGGAGCGCTGTTTCGCGCAAAGGATCGCGCGCGGCACCCTTTTCGGCATCACCGATAATCTGCGCCTCCAAAATGCCAACTTTCTTTTTTAACTGTTTTAAGACAATGGGCGAAGAAATCGGATAAAAAAACATTGAAATATCAATGGTGGTATTTAAATTGATGATTGGCGCGAACCAGCCGACGCCGATATAGCGGGGATAGTTGATGACAAAAACGGTGCGCACGAATTTCTCGCCCAGGCGCAGATAATCGGGAAAACGCTGCAAACTAGCCGGCGCAATCAGATCCTTAATGGTGATTACGCCGCGACGCAAAACTTTTTCCTCCTCAACTAATTCCCTGGAAACCTCCACTGTCTGCTCAGCCTCAACGGCAGCCAGCACCTGTCGGCGCTTCTTTTCTATCTCCTCGGCTTCCTGTTGTTGAATGTTTTTCGGATTGAACATCGGTTATTTTATAATCAATTTATGTTAAAACGAAATTTTAAACAATTTAGCAATTTGACAATTTAACAATGAAGCGATTGTTAAATTGTCAAATTGCTAAATTGCTGATAATACTTTCAATGCGCTCTCAGCCCCTATTCACTGATTCTCAGTTTATTCACATCAACCAGCTTCTCGTTGGCAGAGGTAACCGGATTATAAGTATTGTAATAAAGCTCAATCAGGCTCTGCGTGTCCAGCTCAATTGAGTTAAGGCCGATGGAGGCAAGCGCGCCGATCACATTCTCTGTCCGGCGGGTCAGTTTTTCACGCCGGCGCATAAACATTTCCCGTTTCATTTTTACCATCGCTCCCGGCTTTAAGGCGTCTGATAACGAGGAGAAGAAACCCTTTTGCTTGTCTGACAGCGGATTATAGGTCACCACAATATAAAATTTCTTATTCATAATCTTGCCGATAGAAATCAGCTCAGTGATATACTGGACATACTCGGCAATCTGAATTTTTAACAGTTCATTGGTTTGCTCTTTTTCTTTCTGCTTCAAGGCGGTCAGATAATTTTCAATGTCCAATTCACGCGACTGCACCACCACCTGCAAAGGAAAATCAATGTTATTCAAAAAACCGACATAAGCGGCGATGATGGCATTCTGTTCATCCTCGCTCTTCAAAGAGAAATTGATGCTGGAAACCAAAATCACGGCGCGCAACGTGCCGTCTTTCATAATCACCGTGTTGTCGCGGATCTCGGCAATGTCCAGATAACGCTGGGTGGAAGCCGAGATCTTGCCGCTGGCTAATTTATTGGCCATATTCAATATTTTTTATATTTTATATTTTATATTTTATTTTTTAATTTTTATTCTCCTCTCCCTTATACGCTCCTTGCGTATCAACGATCAATGAAAGCTCTTGCAGGCGTGAGGTCTGATATTCTCGCATTTTGGCAATATTTGGCGCCGGCGCCAAACCGACGGTCGGTTGTTTATCAAACTCCGATTCGTAATAATTGTTAGCGTTGCTCCAAATTCTCAACCCGGAACGTTTGGCGGTCTGAATAATATTTAAAATAAAAAAATGAAACGGGCGGCCATTAACCTTGATAAAGGAAAAAACCAGGGCAATCGCCAATTCCGGAATACTGATGGCTAAAAACACGCTGAAATAAAAAATCTTATAGTTTATGGCGATCAGTAAAAAAGTCCCAAGCATAATCACAAACTGCCGGCTGGTAATCGGGCCGATGATTTTATCCTCTACATCAATAAATTGTGGAACCGTGAACTGTTGCACGAGTTAGGTAATTAGTTAATTAGGTACTTAGGTACTTGGCGATTAATTTAAAATATTTTGTTTATTTTTTAAAAATTTAATATACCCGTTTATTCCCTTAATTAATTCCGTATATTTTTCTACGGTAAATTCTGAAATTTTTTCTGAGGTAAAACCTTTTTTAAATGACAATTGAATTCCACTCTTCGTTTCACCGGCTTCACCTCTCGCTATATACATTCTATTAACCTTGTCTGCGAATGAATATCTATGATAACTTTCTGCAATATTGTTTGTAACTGAAGAAGATGATCTCCTAAGCTGATCTACGCTTCTAAATTTTTCATCATTTGGAAATTTATCTGTTACTTTATGAATAAATATTTCTAATCTTTCTGCCAATTTATAAATCTCTAAATTTTCCAAACCCCCCTTTTTCATATTCTTTCCTAATTACCTAATTACCCAATATCCTAATTACCTAGTATCTCAAATCCTTGTTCAGGGTCATAATCGCTTCAAATTCCTCACTGCTCAATAAATCCTCGCCGCTTGAACGCCGTTCTTCAATAATTATATCAATCGGCTTATTATTGGCAATTGCCGCTTCGCCGATGGCCAGATAAAGCTTGTTCACCGGGCTTTGCCGCCAGGCTTTGACCGCCTCCAATTTTTTGCCATAACTTTCCTCTTCCAATAATTTTATTTTTTCTCTGATTTTGCCGGTGATTTTTTCCGGCTCTTTTTCCAATCGGCGAAAACTTGCCAAATCCATGTAACCCAGTTCCTCGGTCGGTTCCATGGTTTTTGGCACATATTTGATATCTGCCATCTTTACCTTATTGCCTGTTTCCGGAGCGTGTTTGATTATAAGCGGTTCCATTTCCGGTGTTGGTTGAGCAACCGCAGGCATTTTTGAAAAAGCTGGTATCGCTATTTCCGGTTGCGTCTCTGATTCAGCTGCAGGCACCGATAACGGTTGCGATTCAATCGTCAGTGGCGCTGAAACAGTGTTGTTTTTTGCAGCCTCTTTTTTAGCCAATTCCTTAGCCAAGTCGTATTCAATATCGCGCGCGCCAACCGCCATTAATTTATCCAGGGTGTCGGCTGACGGTCTGACTGCCGCCGATTCTATTTTTTTTGGCTCATTTGCCAGCAGCTCCTCGCTCTTATCCGCCAGACTCAAGACCGTTTCCGCCGAATCGCTGTCAAAACCAAGCCCGCCGGATTCAAACGCCTTGGTCAAAGTGAGCTTGGTGTCCAGCCGCGTCCGAATGCCGCGCAGATAGGTCCGCAAAATCAGCTTGAACCGATTGGTCAATTCCTCGCTGCCAAAATTGATCTCCGCTTTAGTAGTAATAATTTCCAAACGGCTTTCCAGATTCGCCGCGTTATTCACTTGCGCTTGCGGCACGGCGACTGTATTCCTGGTCAGTTCTCTGATCTCTTCCTCATCTTCCGGCGAGAAAAAAAACTGCGCGCCGCGCACCTGGCTTTCCGCTGCTGCCGGCGCCGAGGGCGCCATCATCATATCCGGTCCTGGCGGTATAGTTTCTTCACTTGTTTTACTCACAATCGCTTCCAGATCAATTCCAAGATAATCCGCCACCTTCAAAAAAATCCGTCCGGCAAGCTCAACTTGCAGCTGCTCGGCCATCGGTTCGCTCAACTGGAACTCTTCGATAAAAAACTGCTTTAAATCAGTAAAACTGATTTCCTTGACCATCACCCGCATAATCACGGTCGCCAAATTCACCCGAAACCGGTCTTCCAACTCGTCAATGGAAGCCATCACTAAAGGCGTGGACACCTCGTCCCGCAACTCCTGCGGCAGTTTATTGAATTTTAATAAATAATCAAACATTGAATCAGATTTTAGGTTTTAGGTTTTAGAAAGAGTATTTACCATCCTAACACCTAAAACCTAACACCTAACACCTATAACCTAGCTGCCCAACTTCCGAATCTCCTCCTCCACCGCCCGACGTTCCAGGCTGCCGACTGCAAACTGCTCAGCGATATCCTCCAGCTCCTTTAATTTTTTTTCTTTTTCATTCTGGCCTATTTTTACAATAGGCGTAAATCTGACTTTTTTGATATCCGCTCCCCTGCCTTCATTGTAATCATATAAAACAACGACCTTGCCCTTGGAGGTGGTAATCAACTTCCCATCTTCCGTTTTCATCAATAAATCATCTTCAAAACCCTGCGGCGACAAAGACGAGGTTTTTAAATAACTGAACAATGAAAAAAGTTTTTTAAAAATATTTTTTTCCTCATCCTTCAATTTGATAAAATATGATTTTTGATAGAAATATTTCGCCTCTTCCAAATCGCGGCCGCCGATTTTTTCCGTATTTATATTATAATCTTTTATCCAGTCAGCAACTGAACTTAATTTTCTGCCATCCTCGGTAACTGCAATGTCGGTTATTACCTCTTTACTGTCAGCCAGCATCAATTTTAATTCACTTTTAAAATCATCTCTGTCCGCCACTTCTTTTTCCAGCAATCTCTTAATAATCCTTTCTTTTAAATCAATTTCCCTTATATTCAATCCAAGGTATAGACTATTCTTAAATAAAATCTCCGTTTGCGCGGCTGACAAAAAAGGAATAATTAAAAATTGTAACGCCCGGTAAGCATTGAGCAATTCCTTGTCCTGTTCAATCTTTTTTATATCTTCAGCATCAATTTCGCGAAAAAATTTATATCCTTCAACGTCATCCAAATAAAAAACCAGATCATCAACCTTTTTTGTGAAATTATTTAAATCTGTCATATTTATGAATCTTTACTGCTATCATCTTCGGATTCGTTGTCTTCCCCCTCTGCTGTTTGATTCTCAGGTTCGATGCCCTTAATTTTTTTATCATACGCTTTTATAGCACCTTTGTAATACTTTTCATCCTCCACGCCCTTGCCGCTGCTTTTAGAAATAATGTAGCCGGTAAACGTTTTGATTAGTTGCGCTTTTTGTTTATCTTGACCGGCTCCTTCTTTCTCCAGCGCATCCACCATTTTTTCCAGGTCACCCAGCACATGGTCATTTAAGCCAATTTTTCTGATCACATCCAACCTCATTCTGGAAATCTGGCCCAAGTCATGTGGCGTTAGTGTATTTATGAAATCCTTACCCTCTTCACTCAAGCCCGTTGCGTTGCCGTCATAATCTTCTTTAATGAATACATCGGGGTGCAAAGTTCTCATTTTTTGCTGACTTTCCAGGTTGGCAAATTTGCCCCTGATAGCACCCATTCTTTCATCGCTCGTCACTAAGGCGCCGTTCTTAAATTTCATCTTACTGAATTCAAAACTGCCGGTTGAGGCATTGCCAACAGCCATGCCGTAACCCAAGCTGTTACCGCCGGCAAAAGAAATTGAACCGACCTTATCGGCATATCGTGCGGCTAAATTCTTTTCTAGTCCAATTTCTTTAAACATTCCCTGGACCATCGCTTGAGCATAGGCGGGAGTAACCGGATTGGTTCTAAAATCTTTAACTACTTGCTCTGTTTCTTGGTCGTTCAGACCTTGATCGCGCGATACTTTCTCTAAAATTCCTCCGGATTGCGCCATTAAATGTATAACCCTGGAATCCTTCAGCGCCTCGTTCAAATCGTTATTACCCGCCAAGATTTCAAAAGCCGCGGCCATCTTGGTATCGTCTTTTTCTTTCAGCGCCTGGATCAATTCCGAAACAACGGCAAAATCCTTGCCACCGGTGCGTTCCATAATCTCTTTTTTATCCTTTTCTTTCTGGCCTTGCGCCCCGCTCTTCCAGAATCTTGGTTCGTATTGAGTAGCCCCCTTAAAACCAAATATTTTTTCTTCTCTCAGACCTTTAATTTTTTCATCATTCGCTTTAATTTTTTTATCATACTCTGCTTCAATTTCTTTTGCGAAGACTGTGGGGGTCATGATAGTCTCTCTGTCCTTATTGAATTCTTTTCCAGCTTGTTCGGCCGTGAATCCCTTGTTTTGATATTCCTGCTTGATTCTTTGTTCGTTCGCTTTTAATTTTTCTACTGCTATCAATTTATCAGGTTCGCTCAGATTCGCCCAACCGATTCTTCTTTGCATCATCTTATTTTCTTCATCCAGCCTTTCCGCCTGTTTGATATCAGCCGCCTGGGACTTCTTACCCTTTCTGATTGCGCCGTATTGACCCAAGCGAACATATTTATTGAAATTATCATGCCAAATATTTTGCAAGCCGCCATGCTGGGTTTCATATTTTTCCATATCCTCGGCCCGGCTACGTTTCCAGCCTTGTTTTGCGATTCTATAATTTAAAGATTTTGGCGCATAGTGGTCCGCTTGCCCCAAAACACCGGCTATCTTCTTCTGCACTTTCATCTGAGCGGTGTCAATTTTCCTGCCGGCCCAGAATCCGGCAATCGCACCCGCCCCCATCGCCAGCGCCCTGCCTTTCTGCAGCGACGCCATGCCCTTCCCTGCAATACCTGCCGCCACACCACCCGCCTGCTGGGTGACAATCAGGCCGCCAATCAAAAGCGCGATGGTAACGATATAAACCTGAAAAGGACTGGTGGTAAAAAGCTTGGTGCCGCCGCAAGGATCATTCAAGGCGGCAGTAGTTGAGCCGCCGGTTACCGATATTTTATCTGTTTCAAAATTATTACTGAAAACAGTAGCGCTGGTTGTCGTTAGGGCAAGCCAGAGAAAAAAAGCCAGCACCGGTCCGGTAATCACATTTTTTGAAAACTCACTCCACCACTGACTGGCATATTTTTGACCCTGCGGAAAAGCGCTAAGCAAGTAAGCTAGCGGCGAAAGGATGACATAAACCCAAAGCATCACAATTCTCATAACGAGAATCGCCAACAACACCACCGTCACGACTAAAGTTATAATCAAGGCAATCATCCCGGAGACCGCACCGAGCAAAATCATGCTGTTTAAATTATCCTCAGCACACTGGCCGGTGGACATAGATACGTATTTATCAACCTGGAACATCTTCACAAAATTGGCGCCGCCATTTTGCGCAAAAGCGCTGACGAAAGTCAGCATGATTACCTGGGAAAAATCAATAAACAAGCCGGCGATAGTTTTGGAAAAATTAATCAAGACTGCCATTAACAACAGTTTCGGCAACATTTTTTTCCAGGAGTAGCTTTCCAACCGCAAAATCGTCGCAAAGGCGATAACCAACAGAATCAGGATAAAAAACATGTTGGATAAATCACGTACGATTACCCAGCCCTTTTCCACCACCGGAGATGAGATAAAACCGTTATACTGCGCTACATTCACTAAAATATTGATGATAAAGGTCAAGAGATAACCTAAAACAAAATTAATTTTTAAAATAATCCAACTAACTAAACTGCTTACCGCTCCTTCTAATCCGGCGGCTGACGCTCTATTGGCCGAAAAAAACAGAAAAAGTAAAACCAGCGACAAAAGCGCCGCCGCGTAATAAATTTTTTTGTTTTTTCTGTTGTTGCCAAACATATTCAAAAAATCCCGATAAATAAATTATACATTATCTTGATTGTTTCCCAACCGCCGGACAAAAGCATCTTGGCTGCATCCCAGAAGCCGGCAGCCAGCCAGCCGCCGACCAAAACCAAAATGGTCAAGAAAAAAAACCAAACGCTAAAAATAAAAAAATTCAGAAGCAAAACCGCCATCGTCTCAACCAACCTGGATGAGTTGCCAACAGAGATTGCTCCCGACGGGATGGCGGCCGATTTCCATTCATCACCAAGTTTAGAAAAAAGTCGATCACCAAGTACGGCATGCAAAAAAATGTGCAGATCAATATATAGCAACGACAGACCAAAAGTCGGGATCAGATTAAACCAGGCGCCGCGCAGAAGCCAGTTTGTGCCTTGCTTGATTGGCGTAGAGGAGCTGCCTGTTTTTTCCTTTTTTTCTTTTTCCTTTTTAGCCTCCGCCTCTTGTTCGCGCCGCTCCAGCTGCTGCTCAAGCATTTTTTGCCGCCGTTGTTGCCTTAGCTCTCTGCTTCTTTCCACCTCATCATCGTTTGTCGCTGAATAATAATCCATTTGACTGCTTGATTTAATTCTCCTTAACAATCACTTCAAAATCCGGTCCATCTACCCCCCTAAAACCGATTTCCGATTTAGCTTTCTTATCTTCTTTGACCAGACCATCCAGCACCTCAAAAATTCTGCCGATTTGCTTATCATATTTTTTCTCAATCTTCTCGATTTTTTCCGCCAGATCTTTGTATGAATAAATCAAATTCCTGATTTTTACGAAAGCGCGCATTATGGCGATATTCATTTCAATCGCCCGTTTGCTTTTTAGTACACTGGATAGCATGGCCACACCCTGTTCGGTAAAAACGTAGGGATTTTTTTGTATTCCACCACGTGTCTCCTTTTTTGATGTCACAATTTGTGATATCAAAACTTGTTTTGAGCTTAAAACACCACTTTTTGAGGTCACAAATTGTGACCTTGAAGCTTCCTTTTCCTCTTTTTCCAAATATTCCGCCTCCATTTTGGTCAACTGAAACATAAAATCATCAGGGAATCTTTCTTTGTTTCTTTTCACAGCCTGATTTAATACTCTTGTTTCCACGCCGTAAAGCACGGCCAAATCACGATCCAGCATCACTTTTTGTCCCCTTATCAACAATATTTTATTTTCAATTCTTTCTATTGGAACGATATTTGGCATAGAATAAAATGGGCAAATAATTTATGATTCGTATTAATTCGTCATAAATTCGCATCCATTCGCGATTTTGACTAATTCTCCCTCACAACCACCTCCGCGTCGAAAGGCACAACCTGATTGCAATCGCCCGGCGCGGTTGATGTTTCCGCCGCGCCGGTGGCTTCATTAATTCCATCATTACACCAGCCCCAATTATCCTTGATTTTTACGCGCGGCTTAACGCGACACTCGCCGGCCACGGAGCAATTAATACTTGTTCCGGGCATTCCGGCTCGTGACATCAAATCCCAATAATTATAAATATGGTAAAGTGAGTGCGGGTTTGCCGGGTCGGCACGATCAAACATTTCCATCCCGTTTATTGAGCTGACATCGCCATCGCGCCAATCAACCTCATACATAACTAATGGCAATTGATTCTCCTCCACGTCCGAATTAAAAGTAAGCTTTGCCAAACCGCTGGTAAAAATAGTGGTATTACTTACTATACCATTCACCATTACATTGGAAATAACTGGCGGTACGGCACAATAATCGCCGACAGTAAAAGCGGCCGGCCTTGGAGTTGTGACACATCTTATTATTGGCACATCCCAGGTCTGGCCGACTACTGGCGTATAACGTCCGCTATTGGTATTACTCAATATGCAGTAACTGCCGGCACAAGTTTGCGCGGCCATGCAATTATTGAGATTTTGCGTGCCGCCGCTACAGGTATCATATTCGCACCGGGCATCAAATTGGCAATCGGGATTAGAAGTGCAAGCATCGCCTGTTACCGTACAAACCCTCGCTGGTGGAGCTACGGTATAAAAATTTACGCATTCATCGTAGACTTGTTGCGCCGTCTGGCTTCCGTTTGAAGCGCAACATTCTTCTTCATCGCCAATAATACAACTGCCGGTGCCGGGCATATCACAGCATCTGCTCGCAACGCAGAGCAAGCCGCCAGGACCGCAAACACTGCTAAAAACCGCGCAGGTATTAGTTGCGTTCCATTGCGCTTCAGTTCTTCCGCCAAAAATAATACCGGAGCAACTATCGCCAATATTACAATTGGCGTAAACGGGAGGCGGGCTACCTGCATTATAAACTCTGCGTCCTTGATAATTCATCTGGCAGCGAGCCGCGCAGGTACCGCCGGGACATTGGTTGGTGTCGTTGGTACAGGTTATGGCGGGATTGTTAGCGCAAGCCCCGGTGGTGCCTGACCAATCCCAGGTTCCGTAGCTTTTAGCAAATAATCTTCTTAAATTTTCTGCTGGCGGCGTTGTCACCGTTTCAAGATTATATTTATTAACATCGCAAATTTCTCCGGAAGGGCATGATAAAATATTTTGCTGCCAGTTAGAATAACACGGCGCCGTATCATTCATTTCGCAACTATTTATAACATTATAAATAGGATTAGTGCTGGACGAGTTCGGACCGTTATTCAGCACATACAAGCAAACATCGTTGGAAAGACTGCATAAGCCTAAATCGTTACAACCGCTGCCTACGCACGAATAGGGTGAACCGGCACGCACCTCGTTACTTTTTTTAGGCAGCAACGGTACCGGATTGTTGCCATCAAAAGAACTGCCATCCCATTCATACGGATTGTGCACCGGGCTTGGCGGAACCATAGAACCAAACGGGGCGGAGTCATCTCCATATTTATAGCCAAGCTGATTTGCCTGATAAGTGCTTGCCGGGTAGACCCGCCCGGTCCAGGCTTTATTCTGTCCACTCGCATTAACCGTTTGGTGCACCTTACCGCACTTAATCTGATATTCCTCCGGCTTAATTAGCTGGCCAGTGGTTAGGTCATAAAGCATCACGCCTTTTTTTGTTTCATCAAAACCGCTGAATTTGACCAAATTGCCATTATACGGATACCAGGTTATGCCAGAGGCTGTAACGACCGGTGTCGAATTCGGAGTACAATAATAGTTTGTCGTTACTTTCTTTTTAAGCCAATTTCCACCACTGCTTTGCGTGGTAGTTATTATATAACCGCCGTTCGGTATGGCAGGCGAGTCTTGTGGACATTGATTAAGTGCGGCACCAGTCTGACTGTTCCCTGGCTGTGTTAGCGCCATTATCGATACTCCAGTAAAACCACCTAAAATGCCGCCCACCACCCAGCCAGCAATGGTCCAGCTTGATTTCGTTTCCGACCTCAAAAAAACATTCTGGCGTGTTTCAACTATTTCAAAATTTGCATCTATGTTATCGCAATAATAAACCGGATACTTACCGTTATAACCGCCATAACCGCTTGGATCATTTACACTTTCACCGCTGACCCGGTCAATCGGCCACCAAAGAATACAGGCATCAGCTGAACCTGGATAACGGTCGTATTCCAAGCAATAGCCCGGCCAGCCCTTTTGCCTGATACCCGAATCATCTGAATAATCGCAAGACATTGCAGAATCTTCGGGGTAAAGACGGCAAGACTGAGGCGTATACCAATTGTTTTTCGAATTTAATACAGCGGCAATTTTTATGTTATCAAAATACACATTACCGATTGAAGCGCCCGTAGCGCTTAAAACAACTTTCAATTTATTTGTGGCGCTACCCGTAACAAAAGACTTAATAATGGTTTGCCAATTTTTACCGGCCGGCAAGCTTATTTCCTCAACTATTCCGATAGGTTCGTTATTGCTGTTATATTGATAAATTTGCAATCTGGCCGAACCGCTTGAAAGATTTATCGTATTGGCGAGAGCCGAGACAAAATATTGAGTACTCTGATTTACATCAATATATTCTGATTCAATACTGTAGTCAGCGCCTAATTTCACAAAACCCTTGCCGTCGGGGGAATTACCGACACCTTCCTTCTGAGCGGCATAAGGATTATTGACCACTTTAAAAACATTTTGATCCCAAACAATATTAGTGCCCCGCACAGACCAAGACAATGGATAACCATTTAAACCGGCGATTTCAAAACTGCCATTATTTATTTGCGTTGATTCTCCTTCCTGGCTCATGGCGCCCAGGGGATAATAATCATTCGGTGAAAAACCAATTTTTGAATAACCGGAATAATTCGCCGCAGTGCCGGCGCTGATTGCGGTGGGAAATGTCTGATTGATTTTATTCTTATTTATGAAACTATCGCAATTGCCGTTTTCATCCAAGCTGGTGCAGATTCCAATATCCAAACAAAGATTTTCTTCCTTATTGGCTTCATTTTTTATAGCAACCTTGGTTTTGCAGGCCAGCCATTTATCGCATACTCTGTCCGGCTCCACTTTCAACAATACATTAGAATCGTTTTCCGAGGCCGGCGCACTACTGTTGGGCGTACCGATAGATGTATCGACATCATAAATTAAACCGGAAAGCGCTCCGCCATTTTGGCTTCTTTGATTAAATAGAACGCAACCATCTTCAAAATTTACCACGCCGTTACAATCAGTTTTGTTAAGTTTTTGTTTTAACTGGTAATCCAAAACCGCTTTTTTTAATTCCACCTTAGTGTTGCCAACGTTAATTACGGTAATATTAATAGTGCAAGAATTGCTATCACCTGAATAAAAAAGCAGGCTCTTTTCTTGCGCTTCTAAGGTAAAGGCGATTGTTGGACCGGAAAAAATCAACCGATTGGACGTGGTGTCTAACAAATAAAGTGCATTGTTGCAGGCAATGCTAAGATTGTTGCCCAGGATACTGTCTGTTCCAGCCAACCGATACAAAGTATTCTGTTCAATTCTGACTTTCTGAGCGTTTGCGAACCACCCATCCCGCGCCGGATCATCGGTGGTATTTAAATTCTGTAAAAAGTCGCTATTAAAAATTAAATTAACTGAAAAGCTGCTTGCCGGGTCAATCAATTCGCTGCAACCGGCATATTCCGCCGGACATAAGCCCGCCCAATTATTATCAGGTTGCTCGATTTTGGAACCCCCGCCAAAGCCAAAAGATTTTGGCGGTATGCCGGCTAATATTTCTGTATCGCAAGGATTATCGGTTGTTTCCTGTTCGCAGGTCTCGGGAGTTAGACAATTAGTATTTTTTAGACAGATATCACCGGAAGTAGTGCATCTTTTTATTTTCTTTTTATACCAACCCCAACCTTGGCTGCCGACCGCCTGCCGCCACTCACAAACCTGATCCCCGGGATTTTTAAAGTAGCTCAAACCATCCGCCGTTGAATATTCGCCGCAGAAAGTCGCATCATAGGTGCACATCGCGGTTGCGTATTTATCCGGATCGTTTTTGAGATATAAGTCGCTGTAAAGCGTACTGCTTGCATAACTATATGGCTTGCCCAGGCGCTGACAACCCTTGTCGTCAGAATTGCACTGTTTCTTTTTGTCATAGACGGCGTAAATATATGCATCTGCTTGAACATCCTTATTGTCCAGCAACGTCGGCGGATCCAAAATATTATCATTGCTATAATTAAATTCTCCTGCTGCCGGGTCAGATGCCGCCGGATTTGATGAATTCATGGTATCAATCATCATCTCGCAGCCGACCGCCGATTCGGAACAGAGATAGGCGAACGATTTCAGATAATTAGTCTGCCTGTCCCGATCCGTGTATTCCTCGCAGCCAAGCATATAGTTCGGAAATGGGTTGCCGGAAAGATCGGCATTGCAAACCGCCGGCGTATTCCAAGAATTTTTAATCAAATAATAACGGTTGACGATTTCCGTCAGCTTAATGTTATCAATGTAGAAGTCGCCAGTGCCGCCGCTGCCGACTATTACCAATTTTTCTCCGGCATCAACCTGATGGTCAAGGCGAGCGAGATTTAATTCATATATCTGCCAATCGCCGATTAAGCCCGTGACGGTTCCAAAAACCGAGGAGGAGGCCGCGCTATTTTCAAAACGGGCCGAGAGGCTGCTCGCGCCATTGGACTTTGCGATAAAACTCAAAATATAAGATTTATCTTCCTGAACAATAGTTGAAACGTCTTTATTGATCAGATCGCTCGCGCTGCTCACGGAGAGCGAACGTCCGCCGACGATAATTGATTCGTTTGATAAGCTTGCTCCGGTCCAATTTTGTTGAGTACCGTCTTCAAAGTCATTATTCAAGACTACGCGAATATTGCGGCCGGAAG